>Ga0351906_1009_pt1 | contig 65624 bp, 42 predicted proteins | sample BONcelHT113001E5_FD_206866 | JGI IMG/M metagenome (GOLD analysis project Ga0351906, IMG submission 206866) | Enriched cells from coal bed in the Powder River Basin, Montana, United States - BONCAT cells T11 rep1 HSBNCT.T11.300.1.E5 ... | reverse complement strand
AAGTGCCCGGTCAGATTCGCAAAGCTCTCCTCGATATCATCTGTGACGAGCCAGTTTAGCCACTCGTCAATCTCCTCTTGCGATATGTGCTGCGACGTAGAAATGGGCATCAACTCGTTCGGCACGCGTGGCTGCAACTCCTCGATACGCTTCAGCACTTGTTTTGCCTCGTCGTTCATTTCAAAACGCAGGTACAGTTCGTAGAGCTGCCTGAGCCAACCGACGGCCAGAGTTGCCATAGTTGTCTTGGCTGCCATACGTTCCACGGCAGCACCGTACACTCGCATGACGGTCTTGGCTTCATCTGGCTGTCGCGAAGACCAATAGTGGTCTGCCAACGGCAATGCGTAGCGTTCCACGCTAAACTGGTCTGCCTCCGCAACATTCAATGTTTCAAGTCGAGTTCGGAATTCGTCGATAACCGCCTCAAATTCCGCGTGCGGGCGACGCTGTCGAGGAATGCTTTTCAGAAGTGTGAATAAGGACTGTTGACGCGATTCGCTCTCGTCAGCATCCGCATTTGTGTCCTTTCTGCAAGCGTGCATGAAGATTTTTTGGGAGGCGGGTATCGTTGGCTGTCGAGGCAGAAGCTTGCGGAGGACAGCCGATGAAGACGAGAAAGCCAGCGGACGTACCTGGGGATCTGGAGAGCAGCCGGCGACGATTCGAGCAGTGGCGTCGGCGTCGTAAGGGCCACATTCCCATCCCCGAGGCGTTGTGGGCCGAGGCGGTGACGTTGGCCGGCAGATACGGGGTCTCCCGGACGGCCAGGACGCTACGGGTTGGTTATCGCTCACTCAAGACACGGGTGGAGAGGAAGACGGACTGCTTGGCGTCCTCTTCCCCGCTGCTTGGCGAACCCGCGTTTCTGGAACTGGCGATTCCTTCGCAGGCGGGCACGGGGGAGTGCCTTCTGGAATGGGAAGACGCGGCCGGGGCGAAGATGCGTCTTCACTTCAGGGGCGTCGAGGTTCCTGACTTGGTCGCGCTGAGCCGCAGCTTCTGGGAGGGCCTGCGATGATCCAGCTCACGCCTCAGATGCGTATCCTGGTGGCCCTCGAACCAGCGGATTTTCGTCGGGGCATCGACGGCTTGGCGAGTGTCTGCAAGGAGACCCTTCGGGAGGATCCGTTCAGCGGCTGTGTGTTCGTCTTCCGCAACCGTCGGGCGACGGCGTTGAAGGTGCTGGTGTATGACGGCCAAGGTTTTTGGCTTTGTCACAAGCGTCTTTCCAGCGGCCGCTTTCGTTGGTGGCCGACCGGCGCCGATGCCAGCGTGGCCGCGCAGAAGCTGGCGGCGCACCAATTGCACGTTCTTCTCTCGGCGGGCAATCCCTCCCGGACCCAGGCCGCTCCGGATTGGCGGCCGGTGAGTCCGAAATTCTGAGAAAAAAGTCGCCGCGGGTCTTGCGTTCCAGGCCTGCCTGTGCTACCTTGCGGGCCATGAACGTGATTCTGAAATATCGCGGCCGCGAGGTCACGGCTGCCGACGCGGCCTTCATCCGGGAACTGATCGCCGCGCATCCGATGCTCAGCCGGCGCCGCTTATCCCAGGAACTTTGTCGGGCCTGGGACTGGGTTCAGCCCAACGGGCAGCCCCGAGACATGGTCTGCCGCGGCTTGATGCTGACCCTGCACCGTAGCGGGCACATCCGCTTGCCGCCACGGCAGCAAAGGCCGCCCAATCCCTTCGTCCAGCGGTCGCGGCCAAGGGCGGTCGAAATCGACTGCCGCCCGATCCACACCTCTCTGGCGAGCCTGGGTCCGCTGCGTTTGGAACAGGTCCGGCGGACTCCTGCGGAAGCGCTGTTCAACAGCCTGGTCGAGCAGCATCATTACCTGGGCTACACGCAACCTGTGGGCGAGCATCTGAAGTACTTGGTCTTCGCCGAAGAGCAGTTGCTGGCCTGCCTGGCGTGGTCGTCGGCGCCGCGTCACCTGGGACCTCGCGACCGGTTCATCGGCTGGTCGAGTGAAGCTCGCCGGAGAAACATTCACTTGCTCGCCACCAATCTTCGCTTCCTGGTTCTGCCGTGGGTGAAAGTGCCGCACTTGGCCTCGCACATTCTGGGGCGCATGGCTCGACAATTGTCCGCTGACTGGGAGCGGATCTACGAGCACCCGCTCTACTTCCTGGAGACGTTCGTGGATCCGGATCGCTTCCGGGGCACGTGTTATCGGGCGGCCAACTGGATCGTGCTGGGACGGACGACGGGGCGCGGCAAGGACGACCAGACGCATCGTCCGAATCGTTCGTTGAAGGAAGTGTTGGGCTATCCGCTGCAGCGTCATTTTCGCCACTTGCTGTCGCAGCCGTGAGGAACGCGGAGGAAACCCCACGTCGAAAGAGGTGGGCGTGCTCGATCAGGGATGGACCGGAACGATGAACGGAAAACAGAAACCGTCGCCCCCGAAGATCATCGAGGTGGACCAGAGGCAACTCGACGCGCTTCTGGAACACGCCGAGGCGGGCCAAGCCCTTTCCCAGGAAGAGTGCCAACTCCTGCGGGCGGCGTTCAGTTCGTTGTCCTACCTGCAGAATCTGCTGAACCAGAAGAACATCTCGATCGCCCGTTTGCGGAAGCTCCTGTTCGGCGCGAGCACCGAGACGACGCAGGCGGTGCTGGGCGAGGAGGCGGAAGGAACGTCGCCGCCAGCGGGAGCCGGGTCCGGGGAGGAAGCAGGAAGTCCGAGCGATGCTCCCAAGGCCGCTCCCCAACCGCCGCCTCCAGGCCACGGACGCAATGGCGCCGCTGCGTATTGGGGCGCCGAGAGAATCCAGGTGCCTCACGCTTCGTTGCATCCCGGCGAGGATTGCCCGGAATGTCAAGCAGGCACGCTTTACCAGGCCAAGCAGCCCGCCACGCTGATCCGCATCGTGGCCCAAGCCCCCGTGTCGGCCAAGATCTACGAACTCCAAAGGCTGCGCTGCAACCTCTGTGGAAAAGTGTTCACCGCTCAGGTTCCGCAGGACGTGGGCGCCGACAAATACGATATCACCGTGGCCAGCATGATTGGCCTGTTGAAGTATGGAACAGGGATGCCGTTCAACCGAGTGGCAGGCCTGCAGGGGAGTCTCGGCATTCCCCTGCCGGCCTCAACCCAGTGGAAACTTGTTGCCGACGCCGCACCCAGCCTCCGCCCGGCCTTCGAGGAATTGATTCGACAGGGTGCCCAGGGCGACTTGGTGTACAACGACGACACCACGAATCGGATCCTGGAGCGGATGGGCAAGCGGCTCGAGAAGGCCGAGGCGAAAAAAGGTTCGGCAGCGGAGCGCGAAAAAGAGGACGAGGAAAAAGACCCCCAGCGTCACGGGATCTTCACGTCGGGGATCGTGTGCTCGTGCGCGGGCCGCCTGATCGCGCTCTTCTTCACCGGCTGGAAACACGCGGGAGAAAATCTGCGGGACGTGTTAGTCCGGCGCGCTGAGCAACTGGGACCGCCGATTCAGATGTGCGACGCCTTGTCCCGCAACCTGCCCGGCGAGTTGAAGACGATCCTCGCCAATTGCTTGGCTCATGCCCGTCGCAAGTTCGCCGACGTGGTGCAGTACTTCGATCAGGAGGTCGGCTACGTGCTGAAAGCGTTGGCGGTGATTTACAAGAACGATGCCGAGACGCGGAAAGAGCATCTGTCGCCGGAAGCGCGCCTGCAGTGGCATCAAGCCAAGAGTGCTCCCGTGATGAAAGATCTTCACCAGTGGCTGACGCGGCAAATCGAGGACCGGCTGGTCGAACCCAACTCGGGTCTGGGCCAAGCCATCAGCTACATGCTCAAGCACTGGTCCGAGCTGACGCTCTTCCTCCGCCAGGCCGGGGCTCCCCTGGACAACAACGTCTGTGAACGAGCGTTGAAGAAAGTTATCCTACACCGCAAGAACGCGATGTTCTACCTGACGGACAACGGCGCCCAGGTGGGCGACATGTACATGAGTCTCATCTACACGTCCCACCTCTGCGGAGTCAACCCGTTCGACTACCTGACGGAGTTGCAGCGGCACGCTCCGCAGGTCACCGCCCATCCACAGAACTGGATGCCCTGGAACTATCGGGAGACGATCGACGGTATCGCCGATACCACGCCGCTGGAAACCATCCGCTGACCATCGCTCCCGGCGGAACGTCTCGCCGTTCCTGCCCGCCTGACGTTCTCTCATCCCAGATCGCTTCGCGGATAGATGGGCGAGCCACTTTCCCGCTCGCCTGCAGCGGATCGAAGGATGCCGTCTTCAGTGTGCTGGCCGCTTCCGCGGCGGCGACCTCCCGTTGATTCTCATCGACACCGGCGAGTTCGGCAGAATCGCTTGGTCCTTCTTCGCCCCCTCATCGCCGGCATTGTCATGGCCGGCTGTACCCCGATCCCTCCTGCCACAGCAGACAACGAACCACACGAACCTAGCCCGCCTGCAGAGCAACGGCAACCGGCAGTCATCGGACCGCAAAGGGTTCTGCTGCGGAACGTCCGCCGCCACGCTGGACACCAAACTCGCTGCAACCCCTCAGATTACTTGTTTTTCGGCTCCCGCACGCTTGCGGAAAGGACACCGCCGAACCGCGGGCCCGCAGATCGGCCGTGCGTTTGGTCGGAGATCATCTATTTCTGACGAGTATATCTGCTTTTAGCAAGACACCAAGACTTGACTGGGCCGAATTGCGGTTTGTGGCTCAGGTGGGCGCGACCTGTGCAGTTTGCGCACATCCCGTTTCATGCTTGGGTGAGTTTCACCCAAGTACGCTACGGCTTCACCCAATCGCGCAACGGCAGTCGGCCAGACTGGCCAGACTGTGGCGAGATGCACCACGCGATCGCGTCCGGGCTTAGGCGGAAGTGCCCGAGGTCTGTCATCCCTGTGCGCGCAAGGCCCTAGACGAAAACGGCTTGGGTGTGCGCCACCTTATAGCATCTTCGGAAGTTTAGACCTCATTATCCCGGGGAAAACCTATGATCCGGGATTTGGGTCTGGGAGGACGCCGGCGAGGGCGTAGGTCAGCTTGAGCTTGGTGCCGGGATAAGTCTGTTCCGCTGCGTTGACCTGTCTCAGTAAGTGGTCGATCGCTCGGTCGTGACGTGACGCGGATCTGAAGACGCATGGAGTCGCACAGTACGGGTTCCCGAACGTTCATCCGGGATGATATCCGCGGTCCGGGTGAAGAGGTCCCCGCATTCATCGCCGCTCGCAACGCCAGTAGCAGCTCCAAACGACACCCATCGTAAGTCACGCTGCCCCGATTAAGACAGTGTGCAGTTCGGTTCGGTCAGTAATCCGGCAGCGATGCACAACGCTTGTTTATCCTCAGTTGTGAACTCCGCGTTCCGCCCGCTTCGAGCTAGCGCGAGGACACCTCGATACGCCCGAAGCCGACGCACTGGAATCATAATCACCGCAAACAGCTCATCGTCAACACTCGGATCGCATGTACACCCGGATACCGGGTACGAACTACCTCCAAATCTGCGAGCCCACACATCCCCACTCGAACATGTCTCAATACCGTGCTCAACGACGGCGTCTTTCAGTCGCAAGAACGCGGAACTATCAGCGGTAGAGTTGCACTCGTACGTCTTCTCTCCCCTTCTGTCCCAAAGACACAAGATTGCCGCACTGTAGGGAACGGCCTGTCCGATCAGAAGGATAAAGCCCTGCAGCATTTCACCGATGTTTGTGGCACTGTCCGTGAGCTTCCAGATAGCATAGAGCATCGATTCCATTCTCAGCTCGTCAGCAAGGTAGCTGTCACAGGCGTCCTGCGAATATAAGAGGTTCGTGCGATCCACAACAATGCCCAATAGCGCCGCTGCAGTCTTCACAAGCTTCTTGTGTTCAGTCGTAAACTCGCCATTCCCGCAAACCCGCCGCGCATCAACGTATCCAACGCCCCCGCCTTGCGCTGTAATCGGAACGGCGAGTCGTGTTGGACCGCACGACTCTGCGGCAGTGTTTCCGGTCCAAGCCACCCTGTTTGCGCCACTTGGCGCAAGGTACTCACGATCAACAAGCCGCAAACACGCCCTAACCTCGTCCGCACCGATGACTCGCCGCAATCGCCCCACCAGGGTATTAAGAATCGTCTCCCAGTTAGGGCAATCACTTCGTGACACGGGCTCCCTTACGCCCCGCTTTCTGAATCCGGGCACCGGGAATCTGGTCGAAACCAAATCCGAAATGAATGCGATCTCGTTCCCAATCGCGTCAAGTGTCCCTGCATCTGCCTCGTACACCCGCCTTTTCACGCCGTTCTCCCTGTCTTGATGGTCATTGGACGCCTCGACAAGAGTAACAGTTCCACTTCAAACTTTCCGAGATTGCAACCCTCGACACCCAACTCGCCCTTCCGTTCAGTCCACCCGTAGCGATCGTGCAGGATACTCCGTCAAAAACACGTTCATCTAGCGATAGCCTCGCCCAAACCAGACCGCCAAAGAACGAATCCCTGCTCTATTCAAAGCCCATATCACCATGATCGTCTTCATCGCTCCGCCCCTTTAATAGCATACTCAGCCGACCAGACCCACGCAACCCGAACGTGTCGGAGGGCGCACGTCGCCTGCCCCTACCCACCTCAATACCGACGAACCGCTCCGCCCGTAAGCCGTTCGACTGCCCTAAGGACTTCTTCCATGTTCAACCAATACTCAAAGAACTCGTTTCCGCCACTTGCTAGGAATTCCTCCCGCCACGTTGCTGCATTTGGTGGCATGTGGTGGGTCACCCCGATCACGGGCAGATTCTCCGCACTGAATCTCGGATCACCACGCAATCTTCTAAGTAGCCGCATGCCTTCGCCCCGCAAAACCTGCCCGTATGGATCGACCCGAATCGCATCGACATCCAAAATCATCAAGGCATACGAGCCACCCTCAATGGCCTCCCAACCCATTTCCCGCCCCTGCACCAGCACGGCGGACGCACCGAGGTTGAGGCATTGCCAAGCGATGTCCGACGCGTCAGTCCAGCGCGTTCCATAACCGATCCCACGCAGAGCATTCTCGATATTATCGCTACGAACCCTATGGTCCTCGACAACCAAGATCGTTTTCTTCACGGCCATCTCCCCTACAGATCGACCGATCTCACATCAGTCGAATGACAGCTTCAACTTCATCGGTACTGGGGGCCCACAACTCGACCGCCCCTCCGTGGGCACGAACTAAAGCGTCGACCTCCCAAAGGCCCAATCCAGTACCGCTAACGTCACTACGTTCATGTTCTGAAGCACGCCAGAAAAGCTCAATCGCACGTCTTTCAGCGTCAATCGGCAGCCGGCCTTGATTCCTCACACGAACGCTAACCCCCCCCTCATCCCGTTGCACGGTAAGAAAGACCGTCGTGCCTGCCTTACTGAACTTACCCGCATTTCTCATAAGTTCACGGACGCAAGCTTCCATGCAAATGCGATCGCAGTATAGTGCAGATACGCCAGGACCTATGCTCGATGTGACTTTGTGCCCCTTATACTCTCGTTCAAAGTACGTCTGCCCCTCTTGCACGATATCTCCCGCATCTGTTGAGCTGAGTTCAAGTGCCCCGGGTCCACTGATCCTTACATCCCATGCCCGCCGAGCCGCCAAAAGATCGTCCCGCTTCCGGACTAATCGCTCCCTGATTTCCGTAAAATCCTCACTGGACTGCTTCCGAAGGCACATCTCAACAGCTGCCAGCGCCTCCTCCAAAGGCTTGCCTAAATCATGCTCATACATGCTCATACAAGCACGAAGCAAATCGGACCGACCACACACGATGCTTGCATAGTTAGAGACAAGCGAGACTAGCAATCTCAGTGACGCAGGAAATGCCGTCTGCGCATCACACTCTGGACTCTCCGCTACGATGCAACCTAACGGGCGCTGGCCATACGCGAACGGTTGCACCAGCAGGATACGCGTGTCTCGACGGGATACGAACCTTGCTCCAGCAGCGTCTGCAGAAACGGTTGCGAGTTGGCCTGCCTCCAACAGGGGACGAACTAGATCGTCTACGACAATTCTCGCAGAGCGACTTTCGGAATTAGGAGCTCTTCCCGTTGGTGGTTCCCCCTTCCGCTTCGTAACGACCACCGGAATCAATTCACGCGTTGCATCATATCCGCGTATCAAATACCCGGTCAGGTTAACCTGAAGGGGAAACAGACCCTGCGTTCCTTCGATTAGAACGCGCAGCGAGGCATCCGCCCCCAGCACATCGGCCGTACGACGCATTACTTCGATAAGCTGTTCCCGTCGCTGGAAGTCACGGGTGCGCGCTATCAATACCGCTAAGTGACTGCCCAAGACTTGGCAGCGCATTATTGTCTCCTCATTGAATTCAGATCGGCCCCGAAACCTCTCTAACGCAGCAATAGCTACAACATCCCCCTGGGGGGGCGTAACCGGAAGAAACACTGCAGGCCCGATTTTATGCTTTGCAGACACAAGTCGCAGCAGAGGGTCCCCCTCCAGTTCCTGAGACAAGTCAGAGACTCTACGAACTACTTTTTCCCGAAGCATCTGCGATACTAGAGGAAACGACTTCTCGCGTACCGTTCTCTTAGTCCACCCGCTCACCCCACCATCGGATCGGATCGTAACCTCTCCCGGAACTTCGCCAAGCTCTATGATCACACAACGATCGGCCCTCGCCATCTTCTGAAGCCTTCGCTGCCCTTCAACTATGAGCTGCTCGCCGTCGTTGACATATTGTCCAAACGCGCGAACCGACTCTTCCATTTCGACCAATTCGTCGATTGGATCGATGAACTCGAAAACCGCGCGGACATTTCCGTCGGGACCGAAGACAGGAACGGCCGTAACAAGCGTTTTTCCAGGAAAGTCCGCAATCCCTTTAGCGGGGATCCCCAACGCGGCACGCTTAGCAGCACAATCTGTACAGTTCCCCTTCTCGAGCGGGCGGTTGTACGCCTCAGTGCAGGGACGGTTGAGCAAGTCGGACTTGGACACGGGGCGGGGCCGACCGTGCTGACAACGTGCTAGCTTGGCATTGTTCATCTCCAACACTGCGAGATCCGATGCGCGCAGTACGCTAATAGCAGGAAGCCCTTCTGGAACGTAAATCACATCCTCGCGGGGTGGTCCAGGTGGCAGCACTCCGGTCGCACAGTCTCCCCGTGAGGGCGGTAGGAGAAAGGGCATTTCCAGGACTGCCTTGGTAATCTCGCTGACAGACTCGACAATCCCGGTTGGCTTGCCGTTCTCAAAGAACAACCCAAAATAGATGTGGAAAAGGTGGAATCGCTCTTTGTGATCGTTGCCAGCAAGTAACTGATTGCTAATCGTCCAGTTCGAGCCATCGACGATCTTCTGGTGCAAAGCATCTGTATCGATCCTATGCTTCTCGATGGTCGTCCCCGAAAACGTCTGTGGCGTAGAGCCATCGCGCGCATACACCGGATTCCAGTTCAGCGCGCACCAAGTGCATGGTCGAGTCTGGCTGTGGAAGACGTAGTAGCAAGGCAATCGCCGCTCTCGAAGACGCTGCGCACCCAGAGGCGCAAAGCGGTTTTCATGAACACGATTCCATCGCCGTATCGAGCCGTCGATGTTCAGAATCGTAATGCCGCTTAGAGTACCGTTCATCAGGGACTCAAGGTATTGTTTCGTCGAATCTCGGTAGATACGGAGCACCCAGGCGGACGCAAGTAAGGCAATGATCCGGGTGGCGACCAGCGTTGTGATCGAGCGAGTATCGGGTGAATTGGGAATGACCGGGGCGCCCACAAAATACATCGCGACGGCGGCGGTCGTGAGGGTGAGAGCAACTTGGACTGTCCAGCCGACGATGCCCGCCATATGGGACGCGGACATTAGTGGCACTAAGAAATAGACCACCGCGGTCGTTCGGGCGGTGCCCTTTGCATAGAGCAACGCACTGGCGAACACCAAGTCAGCTAGGTTTTCAAAGAAGTCAAGATATCGTGACCATGCTTGATGTCGTATTCTTCCGCTAATTAGAGAGCCTGCAATGTGAACTATAAGGCACGCCAAAGCGACATTTGCCATCAATGCTCGCCGATCGGGTAGGACGGGCGTAAGGTCAAATGTATCCCGAACGAAGGGCAGAAACTGGATTGTGGCAGCAATGCGAATCAATAGCAGGATTCCCTGAAAGGGACTCAGGGGCGAACCTGGCGCAAGATACTCGCGTTGTGACCCGCGGAGCGAATGATTGCTCCACCATTCCTGCAAGAGTCTCATTTCCGTCCTCCGGCCAAGCGATTGACGTGAATGGTGTCAGACTTTGCATTTACCCTGCGGAGGCGACCACACGTCCGTAGGGACCCACTCCGTGTCAGCCGCCGTAAAACGGTTGTCGCTTTTCGATTTGGCTCCGCGGTATCACGGAGTCCGACAGAAAGTGCTAACACGCTAAATATCCACACCATTATTTACGAATCGGACACACCAAGGTCCATGATCGAATATCCTCGTGGCTTCTTTCAACTTTAGGGAGTGGGCTTGCTGGACACGACTTCCCCCCGAGACATCGCGTTGTAGGATCGTCCGGATGATCCCGAAACTAGTGCCCACGGCTCCACAGTCACTCGGCCCTCGTCCCTACCGAGCCGTCTGGCACAGGGCCATATCGTCGATGTTGCGGAGCCCAAGCATCGGTCCACAACTCCGTTTTTGAGGTTGCGCTCCAGGTGCCCCGCACAGGAACTGTACCTTCGGACGGCGAAGTTGTCTCGGCCTGTCACCGCATCCCCTTCCTATCGGCCTATTGGTATATCGCGTGTCTACCAGATGGTCTTGCGCCAACACAATTCATCGTGACCGGTTCCTGATTGCGGCAGACTCTGAGCAGTCGACCGCGACTCGAAAGCCAATGTATGTGCCTCGGTGCGCGGGATCCCGCGAGTATCGGACGGTCGACCGGCAGCCACCAGCGCAGTTTTGCCAACTGCCTCCACGAATCGCCCGACCCCCAGGCAACTGATCCATGCACCACTCCCAAACGTTCCCGACCATATCATCTAGCTGGAATGCCTTGCTCCTAGATCGGGGAAAGATGCCAACAGCGGACGTAACGCCTAAGCCCGCCTCGGAACTGTTGCAAATCCCATTTTCCCATGAATCGCCCCAAGGATACGCTGTTCCCCTGGGGCCCCTCGCCGCCCTTTCCCAACGTGACTCGCTAGGGAGCCCCCCTCCCGCCCAAGCACAGAAAGCCTCGGCTTCCCAAAATGACACTCCAACAACCGGTTGACCCGCCGCATTGAACGCATTGACTCGCCAATACTCCGGCTCCACGACTTGTCTTTCCTCCTTCCATTTCCAGCCTGCCTCTGACCAATACTCCCGTCGGTGATAGCCACGATCATCCCAGAATGTGCGGTATTGGACGTTTGTTACGGGATATCGCGACAAAAAGAATGCCTTTTTCCAGGCCGAGCGATTCTCTTCCCCAAACAGATATCTGCCGGATGGAATTTTCACGTATCCCGGGTGCTCGCGCCCCTGATTCTGGACTTTTAGATCAGGCAAGATTCTTGAATCACTCATGGCACTCAAAGCGACGGCTAATGCATGTCGGGCATGGACCGGGGCTTCCCGCTCAATCGCCCGAAGAACTAACGTATGGAAGAACCGCTTGAGATCGTCCGGGATAATGACTTTGCGATCTGACAAAATTCTCAGGCAGTCGCCTATAACCACGCCGACATTCCAGATTACCTCGCCTTGGGTATCGTGATCTCGATCAGATGTCGAGGGTGCTGTTCGCGCGATCAAGCCTCTCAATCGTTCAAGTGCCAATTCCTCGCTAAAGCTGCAAATCAGAGACGTGAATGCGAGTGACAGTGTACCACGCCAGCCGGGCGCCGCACCCCGATTCACCTGTACGTCAATGAACTTATCAGGTGTGTGCGCGAACAGCTTCACAATACGTTCGGCGGCCAGGAACTCCTGAAAAGTCGGATGATAGAAGGACGCTTGACTATGGCCGCTAGGGACTAGGAGACCGGATTTCGACAGCAACTCCTCCCGCACCTTAATGACAGCCCGACGTCCACTGTCGGTTTCTTGGTCGACCTCTTGATATGCCTGAAGGATAAGGTCTACTTCCAGCATGGGGGCGACGAATTCAGGACTCTCACGCGATTGCGCCAGCGTATCACCAGTGTGCATGCCCAAAGCTATTTTCCCGAGGCGACCGCGAACTCTTGTCTGCTCTTCGGTCTTTGGATAACGGCCGGCAAGCAGTGTCTCTAGGATGTGCTGGTACAGCAGGTATCTATTCTCCGGCAATGCCTTGCCATCGGCGTAAAATCCACACATCAATGTAAGAAGTAAGGGGTTTGTTGCCAACTCGTCCAGGCTTTGTTCGGAGCGCAGCTGGCGAATCATGGCTGCTGCAGTCTCGAGTCCTCGGCTGGAGTCCCTCTCGTGCCGGACAAACCATCGCCGGACGAGGAGCTCTTGCAGCGGTGAAGTCATACCAAGAATTGGAACATGCTTCAGCCCGAGGCGATCTTGGTCTTGACTAGGGAGTACATGAGATCGAGCGGTGATCAGTAAACGGTTGCCGGCCTTCGTCCAACGAGGGGCCGCATCAATTAATCCATCTAACAACATTGCACGAGGATAGTACTCTTCATCCGCGATACACTGCAAAAAAGGTACCTCGTCAATGCCGTCTAAGACCAGTAACGTCGTCCCACGTTGTAACTGTGCTGACAACGTCGCTCCATCCGTGCCTGGCGCCTTCTGCGAATCCAACCACCTTCGCAATGCATCTTCAAGACTATCCGAAGTCAACGTCTCTTTACTGGGAGATGTTTGCACATGCGGCCATAACTCGCGCAGACGTACGAGAATCGGGAGTCGCCCTTTCAGCTGACCCGGAAAGCCCTCTTGGTATTCACTGGGTGGTGGGATACTGATGGTGGGCATCTCCCCGTTGCAGATCAACCAGGTTACCCAGCGGCAGAATAGGGATTTGCCAGAACCTGGTTGACCGGAAACATAGATGGAGTGTGAATTAAGTAGGTCCGTGAGTAGGCGGAAGCTCAAACCATTGTCTTTGGGAGCTTCTTGATCAAGCTGGCTTTGGACACCAAACGGGACATCGGGAGTTTGAGACGTGATCAACGGCGTATAAACATCAAATAGGTCGATGTCGGCGCCGTGCCTGGGTTGAACGTCAGGTAATTCGAGCTGACCACTCCGACGCAACAGCCATCGTGCGTAGTTGGTAGGAATAGGTGGCCCCATTGGCAGCGGCGTGGTTACCCTTGATGATCGTCTCACCTTCCGCTTGACGGGCGCAGGTGTGGCATTAGACTCTCTGGTGCGGCGATATCCGGAGACTTTGCCGATGGAGACATCGCAATGTTCTTTTCTTGCCCCCTTTGGCGACGGCTTCTTGGTGCTGTTGTCGGCACCACCCGCTTGAAATTCTGGCAAAGGCGTCTCTTCCTGTTTCATCGGTCACCTGCTGTGTAGCTCGGCGGGCCTTCGCCTCGAAACGGCATTCGGAGAAGGTGCAAGCCGGGGAACTCTGCCTACAAGTCAAACGGAAACGGGCTTGGCGGGGAACGGAGGGTGTTTCAGCTGTGTATTTTAGACTCTCCAGATCGTAGATTCGTTCCCGCCAGCATTATGATGACGCTAGAACAACCGGGCGTTTTGGGAACATTCTATCGACGATCGGAGGGGACCGCAACCCTGAAAAACGGGAATTGCTCCGGCGAAATGGTTAGAAGGCAGCCGGCTCGCCAGTCAACGGCGAGGGGGGGGATTTGGCACTCGGAACGGATGGTTCTGGGAGGAAAAGTATGTGACGCCTCTTCGAGCGGTAGGCGTTGCGGATGCTGAGGCTCGACTTGGGGCGCCCCACGCCGGAGACGGGCTGGCGCCCGACTTGCGATCTCCCCCACCTCAGATTGCACCCACCAGGCCCCTTTCAAGCGTGCCGACAATCTCCAAAACGAATTCGGCGGTGTGATCTTAGGTTCTGCGACGAGTCCCTCCGCTTATCGAGACGCCTGCCTCCCCGAGCCGAGCCCAGGCCGGCCTCCGGTCCTAGAACCGCCAACGAACGACCGCCAGCTACACACCCCCTCCGCCCGGGGGTGCGCCAGCTCGCTCCACCGCGACGTCGCGCTGATTTTGACTCACGAGCATGCTGTGAAAGCCACGTCGGGTCCCGATGACAACGTTCTGTACAGCATAGACGTACGGCGTTCCGACGATGGCCTGACATGCGGCGACGGCTGTGATAGGATCGTCCGAAGCGCATCATCCCATGTCCGATGTCCCCTGAATCGCCGTGTGCATCGTTGGACATTCCACGAACGCGACCAATTATTCTGCCGCCGAAACAGGGAAGACACATGTTAGGGAACTGGACTTACTAACGAAAGGCGGCCGGGAAGCTACCACCGGACTCGGACGCGCCAGGTGGCGCCCCCGCCGCAGTTTGCGTAACTACCGTTGCGCGTGGAGGTGGAATCGACCCAAGCAAGTAACGGCAGGTGCGTAAGGCGCACAGTTCGCGCCCGCCCAAGCAACAAACTGCGATTGGCCAACTGCCCTGGGTCACATCCACATCGGGCACTTGCGACGCCTAGCTAATCCGGGGAGTTCTCCACGACCACCTGCCCCAAGAACTCGTCGCATTTGCGCGCTTGGGTGTTGGAGATCCAAGCAAGAACCGGCAAATCTGTTACGCGCACGGGTGGCGCACACCTGAGTAGCATAGCCTCGTTCAGAAACGATGGATTCCAAATTAACGAGTTAAAACTCCAGATAGCGATCGCAGTGCGACAAGACCGCCGGTCACGGATCGCGGTGGCAGCGGACGGTGTCGAAAAACGTTATGATCGAGATGAAGCACGTCGAATAACCACCATTTATGGGGTGCAGCTGGACGTTGCGGAACAACATCTGTTGTTGAGGCACGAGCGTGAGCGGTAGAGCCGCCCAGGCCAGTCACGCAACCACTTTGCAGTGGATGATTTTGACGTGTGGGGGGCGGTTGTGGCACAGTTCAGCTTGTCCCACCGCGATGCCGTCCTCCTCACCCACCACATCCCGGCCGTTGTTGCCATCCGTATCGCCCGCGAATTCTTCGATGAAACGCTCCGGCGATGCGCGCAACTCGGCGCAAGCCGCGTTGGCAGCCGCCGAGCGGACCTTCCAGAGAAGTGGGCCGTTGCCGTTTGAGACGACTCCGGCGGGCGATCCGTTACAGGCCGGCCGCCAGCGACTGAAGGGCGCGTTCTTGATCGACGTTACCCGCATTCGTCCTGATCCCAAGCAGCCGCGACGCGGGTTCGACGACGGGGAGTTGAAGGAACTGACGACCTCGGTGCTGGAACGGGGCCTGAAGCAACCGTTGCGGGTCTGGTTCGTCGCCAATGACAACATCTACCAAATTGTCTCCGGCGAACGGCGGTATCGCGCTGCCTTGGCGGCCGGCCTGACGGCAGTTCCATGCTTGGTGGAAGATGCCGCAGGGGTTCTGCCCCGCAAGGAGATCCTTGTGGATCAAATCGTCGAGAACTGGCAGCGGGCCGACCTCAACCCATTCGAACTGTCGGACGCGTTGGCGGAATTGCGTGACCAGCACCGGCTGACCCAGGATGATATCGCCCGGCTGACCGGAAAGCCCAAGAGCGAAATCTCGCGATTGCTTTCCATCCAGAAAGTGGCCCCCGCGATCCAGCAGCAGGCTCGTACCGCCGCGGCGGGCACGTTGTCTCGCCGACACCTGGTCGCAATTGCCCAGCTGCCGGCCGATGAACAGCCAACATTCGTGGACAAGATCCAAACCGGCCAGATGTCTGCGACGGAGGCCGAATGCCATGTCGCGCGCTGGAGGCAGAGCCGGACCGGGCAGCCGGCACGCGGCGGGCGGTCGACGGTCCGTCGTTATCTGGCCGGACCGGCGACGGTTCAAATTACGTTCCGCAAACGGGAAGTAACGGACGCCGACGTGCTCGAAGTGCTGGAACGGGTGAGGGGCATGGTTAAGGGGAACCACAAGCCCGAGTAGTGTGCGGGCAGAGCTGCGGGGAACGCATCGCGGCACACGGGAAGGGCACCAATTCTCTGGCGTTCTTCGCGTCCAGAAGCCAAATTTGGCGAAAGTTGCTCCGAGCAACCAGGCATTCGAAATTGGCGTCGGACAACAAGCCCGCGTCGGTCTCGGAGATCCCGACCTACACTGCCGGATGCCAGCCAGACCACTAACAACGCGGCATGCAAGTCGAAGTCCTACGGGGCACGGCGGGACGCGACGTAAACTCTTCGGAAATGACGTCCGATGCGCCCCAAGCGGCCTTCGCCACCGGCTCGACGGAGCGTTCGAGATCCGCGGCCAAGCCCGCGCTTGTGCCGCACGTCGGCAGCGGACGCGCCCAGCTGTCACTGGTCGAGCATGCCCTGTGCCCGCTCGACCCGGTGGCGTCGTTGCGCGACCACCTGGTCCATGGGACGACGTACGGGTATCGCGACCGGAAGGGCCACCTGGTTTTGGCAAACGTGCGGGTGACTTGCCCGTCCGGCTTGTCGGCGGCGGATGAGTTCACGCTCTGGGGCCTGCTGGCTTTGACCTTTTCCCAGCAGGAGCCGAGTACGGAGTTCCAGGCCACCCCGCATTACTGCCTGCGTCAGCTTGGCTTGATCGAAAGCAATGGCTCGAAAGGGGGCCGGGACTACCAGCTGTTCCGCGAGACGGTTCGCCGCCTGTCCCGCGTAATCTATGAGAATACCGGGTTCTACGATCCGATCCGCGGCGAACATCGCGACGTTGCCTTGGGGTTCCTCAAGTACAGCCTGCCGATCGACGCCGATTCGTCGCGGACTTGGCGGTTCGTTTGGGACCAGCAGTTCTTCGAGTTCTGCCAGGCGACGGGCGGCGGCTTGTGGTTCGACTTGGACACCTACCGGAAGCTGGATTTCGCCAGCCGCCGGCTCTTCGTTCTGCTGCAGAAGATTTTCTACCGCTCCACCGTCTCGCCGACGTTCGACGTTGGCCGGCTCTGCGTGGATGTGCTCGGATTCTCCCCCTCGGTGGATATGCGGAATCTCAAAGTCAAACTGGCACGGTGCATCGACCGGCTCGCGACCGAAGGAGTTGTCCGTCTGCCGACGGAAGCGACACGACCGCAGGAACTGTTCGTCAAACAGGGCGTCGGGAAGTACCGTCTGGCCCTCACGCGCGGCCCGTATTTCGAGGGAAAACGGGGCAAGCCCGCTCCCCTCTCAGCCGAAGAATCGCCGTTGGTCGACCCGCTACGGTCGATCGGCTTCGACGACGCGGCCATCCGCCGGATCCTGCGCGAGTACCGACCGCACGTCGTGCGGGAGTGGGCGGACATCACTCTGGCTGCCAGGGAACGACACGGGGCGGAATTCTTCAAGAAATCTGCTGCCGCCTACTTCGTGGACAACGTCCGGCACGCGGCCGCCGGGACGCGGACCGCACCCGACTGGTGGCGTGAACTCCGGCGGGAAGAATTGAGGCGGCAGCGCGAGGCCGACCGCGAGCATCTGGCCAGTGTCGCCGGTACGGGTGGAGCGGAGTCCGAAGAACAAGCGTTCCGGGCATACCTGGAAGGCGAGGCGCGCGAGGCATTCCAGCAGGTCGCGCAACGGGTGATGCACGACCTGCTCCAGCACGGCAAATCCCGCGAGGACGCCGAAGAATCTGGGAAATACATGGCACGGTTGCACTTCCTCAACCGGTTTCGCCGCGAACATCCGCAAACCGATCGCGGCGGGTTCGAGCGGCTGGACGTTTCCCGGTTGCAGGACAAGTTCGGGCAATGAGAACGCTCTCAGCGGAGCCGATCACCTATCGAAATCGATTTTCAAAAAGAGCAGCCGTGCTTTGTTTACAGAATGATTTGATACAGATACTTTGCCGGAGGCGATGGCGTTGGACAACAAAGGCCGACACGCGGCATGCTCTCGCGGAAAAGCTGCAATGGCGATGATTCTGGTTCCGACGAAAAACGCAACGCCAAGTCCACCAGGTGAATGGTGAAACGCAACGCCAAGTCCACTCTTGGGCGTTAAGGACGCAACGCGGAGTCCACCTGCGCGTTATTCCCGATCCATTCTTTGATGGCTTCTTCGGCGGCCAGTTGCAGACCGATCGTACGCTCAGGGGAGAGGTCGCCGGTGGTTGCGTCTGGGAAATGACGTACGAGCGTGCTCCAGAATGCTTCCAGAGCCTCGTCCGCAAGTAGTGTCAGGTCGACAGGAATGCTGGTCATGGTGTGGATGGGTAAGAATGTGGAAGGCCGAGGGCATTGGCAACGGCCAACGGGCCGAAAACGGGGATGATTCGCTTGTCGCGATCGATCGCGATGTACCAGTATTCTTGCATGGCGATGGAGTAGGGAAAAGCGAAGTGCGTGGTCGCGGTCAATCGTCGAGCAGAACAACCGCCACGCGGCAGGACTTCCCGCGGATCTCTTGTTTTGCCGCCTCGTCGGCTGCACATCGGTCTGCTGAATAGAAACGCACGGTCTTGTGCGGCTTGATCTTTGTGTGCGGCGCGGTGGTGTGCGGTCGGGCATAGGGAAGAAAGGGGAACGGATGCCAAGCGGCATCGCGTCCCGCAAGCACGAGCATCCCGCCGTCAAGGGAGCGAAGGGGAGCGGAGCATGGAACCGCGCAAGTTCGCAAGCGGTGGCGCCGCGAACTTCTTGCGCCGGTTCCCCTTAGCGACCTTGACGGATCAGGGATGCGCAGTGCTATGCCGGTGATGCCGCTGGCATCGTTTGTCTCAGAAGGCAACGTCCGCTCGCCTGGGTTTGCTGCCCGCTCCTCATCGGCATTCTGCCGGCGGACGGTCCTCGATGGTCAGTGAATCTGCCGCTGGCTGATCCGTCGTGGCCGTTTCGAGCTGCCACTTTTTCCTTGACTTACGAACGTTGCATGGCAGTATAAACGCCGCCTCCTGCTTTTCCCCCCTCGACCATGCGGAACGCGGTCAACTTCGGCGATACGCCCTCGGCTGCCTCGGCCCATTCTGCCCTTGGCGAGGCTCGCTTCGAGCGATTCGATGCCACGTCAGCTGAGCTGCAACTGGAGTACCACATCTCCGGCCTGGAAACGGGATTGGCAGACGGCTCGGACGTCGCGTTGGCCGAAGGCGTTGCCGACGTGTGCCAGCAGGAAATCCGGCTCATGCGGACCACGCTGCTGGGACTGGGTCATGAGCTTGCCGAACAGTTGAGCGAGCACGGCAAAGCCCCGGTGACTGATCAGACCACCGAGGAGGCCGACGAACGCACGTGGTTCGATCGTCGCTCCGCCATCCGTATCGCCCCCACCGTCTTCCACTCCGAAAGCAAACTCAGCGGATACGAGGGCGTCGCCGACGCGAAGCTTGTGAGGGCGACCGTCGAGACCGCGATTGCCCATCGCGAAGTCAGCATCCGCAACGTTTACCGGCAAGTCCTGGAGGATGCGACCGCCAGTCGCCAAGCGAGGGCACAGTCAAGGGCCTGACCGACGTCACCGCGTTGGACCGTCATGGCTGTCTCTGGGAGTCTCGTCCGCGTCACGAGCTCCCATGCCGGGTGCATCCACGTCATCCTTCACGGCCGCGGCGAATGCCGGATAGAACGCTCGGGATCCGGATTGCTCGTGTCGTAGTCCACCGCGCGCTGCAGCTGCTCGTAGGCGTCAAGTTGGATCAGCACGTACTGGGCACCCGTGAGTGGATCCTCGACCTGAAGCGGCTGGCCGGGGAGCCTCGTTAAGGCTTGGCGGAGTTTCGGGGCTGAGTTGCGGATTCATGCCGCCGTTGTACCACGGAACGTAGTTCTGCGACGAGGCCGCTGGCAATCGGAACGGTCATCCTGAACATGCGCCAAACAGTCCTTTTCTTCACGGACGCGACTGCAATATCAGGGAAATAACTGCAGAAGAATTGCAGAAAGGCGATCATCTGCAAAAACACATCGTGGCGTAAAATAAATCCTCAAAACGACTTGCGACGAACCAAGACCCCTCGCCGAGTTGCATCCTAAGTCCAGCGCGTCTGCCAATTCCGCCACTCTCGCTCACGTTGCCGCGTTCATTTTTCGTCGCAAGTCTTTATTTTCAAACGATTTACAGTATTGGATCTCTGGGTTCGCGTTGCGGTGACGCGGACGATGGGTTGCCAACGCTTGCAGAAGGATCGCAGAAAATGTGCTCGCATGGCATCCCTTCCGAAGAAAGGCGAAAGCTGGTACTGCCAGTTTCTCTACCATGGGAAACGTCACACCTTTACGATCGGCAAAGTCGAACCGGACGAAGCCGAGTCCAAAGCGAACCAAGTCGATAACCTCTTCATGCGTATCCGGCAGCGACTGCTGACCGTCCCGCCGGAAGACGATATTGTGCTCTTTCTGCAGCACGATGGCAAGCCGCCGGAACCTAGATTGCCGGCTGCCAACGAATCCCCGTCCGTAGCACAGACGCTGATCTGGATTGCCCTGCGAGTTCCTTATCTCAGGACGTACGAAAACGGCCGAGCTGCAGCAGTACATCGACCGGCGGGCCAAAGTCAAGGGCGTGAAAGGGGGGACGTTGTCTCCGGCGACGATCAACCAGGAGATCATCCACCTGCGGACCGCCTGGAACTGGAACATCAACATGCGTCTGGTCCCCGGCAGGTTCCCGGCCACCGGCCTGACCGTCTCCAACTCTTTCACCGCCGCTAAGGCCACCTTGGCCTTGAACCCGACGCTATGCAGATTCAACTTGTTGACTATTATCATCTCCCAGTAAATGAGGATTCACCTTTGCCCTATTTTCTGGTCCAGTTTCCGCGGGCCAGCGTAGACATCTACAAACGGAACTCCCCTGGCAGGACTGTGTAGCGTCCATCGAGTTGAGCCACGCGGCCAAAAAATGCTGAGCCGCATCCGACCACTGACCAAACCCCCATCCCCACTGACTACTGCCCCATGACCACCGACCACCGACCATTCTACCTGCCCTTCCTCCTGCTGGCCTTGCTGCTGATCACGAGTCTACCGTTGTTCCTGTGCATGCCGCCGATCGACGACGGAGTCCTGTTTGACCTGCACACGCGAGAGATCTTGAAGGGCGAGGTGCCCTATCGCGGCGTGTTGGAGACCAATCCGCCGGCCATGCTGTGGATACTGGCGGGCACGCGGTGGTTGTTGGGCGATTCGTCGATCGCCCTGCGTGCAGTCGACCTGGCCATCTTTACCGCGATCGTGCTGTTGGCCTTGGCTGTGCTGAAACAGTCCGGCATTTCCAGACGGGAACGAGCCTGGTCGGCCGTCGTTTGTTACTTCTATTATTTCTCGCTGTCCGAGTGGTGTCACTGCCAGCGGGACATGTGGCTGCTGGCACCGTCGCTGGCTTTGGTGTGGCTGCGAGGCCGCCAGATTCAGCGGTTGAATTCCGGCTCGTCGTCGCGCGGGTTGCTGGTGGGGCACGCGATGGTCGAGGGCCTGGTGCTGGGCGCCGGGATGTGGCTCAAGCCGATGCTGCTGGTTCCGGCGGGCGTTACTTGGCTGGTGGGGGTTTTTGGGACGCGTTCCTGGCGAAGCGTGGGGCTGGATTTCTTGGGTGCGGTGCTGGGCGTAGCGATGGCCGGCGCCGGTGGCGTGATCTGGCTGGTTGCCACGGGCGCTTGGCCGTATTTCTTGGAGACGTATCTGTCGTGGAACCCGCATTATGTGGCGGCCGGCAGACAGCACTGGACCCTGGCGCGGTTTCTGGGGACGGTCGTCCGGCTGTTCCCCTGGTATCTGCTTCACGTTCCCGCCGCCGCATTGGCGGTGGTTGCGGTCGGCAAGACGCCAGTGCGAGGCCGCGGAGCAGAGCCGCACAGCGAACCCGCAGGCCAACTCGGCGAGCTGCCCGTTGCCCTGCTCGCCGGATTCTACGTCGGGTGGCTCATTCAGGCGTTTCTGTTGCAGCATCTGTTCGATTACGTCCAGGCGCCGGGCGTCCTGTTGGCGTTGCTGATCTGCCTGGCCGTGGTGTGGCGAAAGGGTACTGCCCGGCGAGTCCTCGCGGCGTTGTTGATCGTACTGGTGTTCGTGGCCGTGGCCTGTTCGCCGGCCTTCCGCGGATCCCGGCTGGCGTGCTGGTGGCCGTGCCTGCGTGACGGCAGCACGCCGGAGATCCGCGATCGGCTCAAGCTGCTGTCGTTGCCGGACTGGCAGGACTTGGATCGTGTCGCCGATTACTTGCGCGAGCAACAAGTTGCAGACAGCGAGCTATTGTGTTTTACCAACAGCACCATCCACTTGTACTGGGAATTGGGGATTCGGCCGGCGACCCGGTACGTGTATTTGGAGAACAATCTGGTGTTCTTTTCCGAGCGAACGGAGCAGTTGGCGTCGGAGATTGCGGCGGCTGGCCCCCGCTACGTTGTGTCCGACCTGATGGCGGCGGGCGTTCCGCGCGAATCGCTGGATTCCATCCGGCAGGGAGCCCGCCTGCGGCCGGCAGCCGGCGACGAACGTGGGCCAATCCTGCCGTGGTCGCACCCGATTGTATTTCGGGCGGGACGGTACGCCGTCCACCGTGTTCAGGGACCGACCGGCTGGCCGACCTTGACGGTGGTTGAATGATCTCGCCCTCGCCAGCTGGCCGAAACGAACTTTGCCAGCGGCGCCGCAGGCGGCCGTGATGTCAAACGTCTTCGCGAGCTTGGGCCTCGTCCGCTGACGTTTCGTCTGGCGTGAGGGCGACAGACTCCGAGTCGCGGCGGCGCAACACGGCTTCGCGGAGCAGGAACTCGATCTGGCCGTTCACGCTGCGGAACTCCTGCTGCGCCCAGGCCTCCAGTTCCTCGTACAGGGCTGGAGCGATGCGTAACGGAAACGACTTGCGCGATTTCATACCGATCCGCTCATGTGTAAAGCGTGCCTGCGTTGATGACGGGGATGGCAAAGCCTCCCGGTGTCCCTGCGAAGTCAGCGCGGCAGCTGTTCGTCAGACCACAGACGAAATCGGCTGGTCGTCATTGTGTAAAGCACTGTTTGCCAAGGCGTTAACCCGCCTTGGCATACGTCACGCCAGCCAAAATGGCGGCTGCCACTGCCACGGAGATATATCATAGTGATATCATTGCGATATTAGACCGTCAATCTTGGCAAGAATTTTCGCCTACTTTCTCATCCGGCCTTGGGCGGATAGGATGGGGGCATGAGTGAACAGTCCCCCGAATTCCGCGGTTTGCACGTCGCCGCTTTTGAAAGTCGGCGAGCCGACGAGATGGCCCGCATGATCGAAAAGCATGGCGGTGTACCCCATGTCAGCCCGTCCCTGCGCGAAACGCCGCTGGAGGACCAGCGTTCGGCGATCGACTTTGCGCATCGCCTGATCACCGGCGAGGTCGATATCGCCGTGTTTCTGACCGGTGGCGGATTTCGAGAACTGTTGGCGATCGTGCAACGCCACGTGGACCGGCAGCGTTATCTGGATGCCTTGTCGGACATCATCACGATCGCACGAGGGCCAAAGCCGGCGGCGGCGATGAAGGAAGTCGGCCTGACACCGACCTTTCGCGTGCCGGAACCGAACACGTGGCGGCAGGTGTTGCAGACGATCGACGAGTCGGTGCCGGTCGCCAACCAGGTCGTCGCGCTGCAGGAGTACGGCAAGACGAACCCCAGCTTGATCGCCGGCTTGGAAGCCCGCGGTGCGAGCGTGCTTCGCGTCCAGGTCTACCGCTGGGACTTGCCCGAAGACATGGGGCCGCTGACGCAGAACGTCCGCGACCTGGCCGACGGCCGTCTGGACGTGCTGTTGTTCACCTCGGCACACCAGGTCGTCAACCTGCTGCGGGTGGCGGCCGATCTGGGACTGGCCGCCCGCGTCCGGCAGCGGCTGGCCGAAACGGTCGTGGCTTCGGTCGGGCCGACCACCAGCGAGGCGCTGCGCGACCATGATCTGCCGGTGGATATCCAGCCCGAGCACCCCAAGCTGGGATCCTTGGTCATGGCGGCTGCCGCCAACTGTCATCGCTTCCTGGCGAGCAAACAGCGGATTTCCGCCGTTCTGTCCGCATCGCTGCCGCCCCCGCCCGATCCGCAAGCCCCGTGGTACGACAGCTCGTTCCTGCGAGCGTGCCGTCGCGAGCCGGTCGAGTACACGCCGGTGTGGCTGATGCGTCAGGCGGGACGTTACATGGCCGAGTACCGCGAGGTGCGAGCCAAGACCAGTTTCCTGCAGCTGTGCAAGAGCCCGTCGTTGTGCAGCGAAGTCATGTGTACCGCCGTGGCTCGATTGGGCGTCGATGCCGCGATTATCTTCTCTGATCTGTTGCCGATCCTCGAGCCGATGGGCGTGGACCTGGAATTCGCTCAAGGCGAGGGGCCGGTGATCCACAATCCGGTTCGCGAAGCGGCGGACGTAGATCGGGTGCGCGAGTTGGAGAGTGTCGACGCGCTGGATTTCGTGATGGAAACCGTCCGCCAGACACGCCGCGATTTGCCGGCTCAGATCCCTTTGATTGGCTTTGCCGGCGCGCCGTTCACGCTGGCCAGCTATGCGATCGAAGGCGGATCGAGCCGCAATTACCTGCACACCAAGACGCTGATGTACCGCGACGGCGGCGCGTGGCGCGAATTGATGCAGCGACTGGCCCGCGCCATCACCCGCTATCTGAACGCCCAGATTGCCGCCGGGGCGCAATGCGTTCAGCTGTTCGACTCGTGGGCCGGCTGCCTGGGGCCGGATGATTATCGCAGCTACGTGCTGCCCTATGTCCAGCAGATCATCGCCGGGATCACGCCGGGCGTGCCGGTGATCAATTTCGCCACCGGCAACCCGGCCCTGGTCCCGCTGCTGGCCGAGGGCGGCAGCAGCGTGGTCGGCGTCGACTGGCGGTTGCGGCTGGACGAAGCCTGGCGGATCATCGGTCCTGATCGAGCCATCCAGGGCAACCTCGATCCCACGATCCTGCTGGCCGGCCCCGCCGAGATCCGGCGGCGCGTCCAGGAGATCTTGGATCAAGCCGCCCATCGGCCGGGACACATTTTCAATCTAGGCCATGGGATCCTGCAACAGACCCCGGTCGAGAATGCCATCGCATTGGTGGACGCGGTTCACGAATTATCGAGGCGCTAATCTCATGCTCAGTCGCGTGCAGAACTTTACGGACGACGGCCGCCAGATGGTGCTGTGGCAAGAGTTGGGCGAAGGCGCGCCGACGCTGGTCGCGTTGGCTCGACTGTGCAGCGAGGCGATGGTCGCCAGCCGTTGCCAGCACGGCACGCCGCGAACCGGCGATGCGACCCGTGGCAACTCAGCGTCTCCCCAGTTCCAGGCCGACCAAGTGGAAACTCCCAAGACCCCGCTGGAATCCCTGGATGAAGAAGCCCGCGCGATCCTGTACTTGGCCCGCCACCGCGGAACGATCGAGGTCAAGGCGGTGAACCATGCCTTCGAATCCTCGGAGCGTTTCTTGACCGTCTGCGTCGAACTCGATCTGGAACGGACGTTCATTCTCAAGCGGCGTGACGATCCGGAACTGACCGTCCGCTTCCTGGACGGCTTCCGCCAGCTGTGCATCGCCGGACTGGTCATGCACCACATCTTTCGTGATTTTTCTCTGACCCGCCGCGGCTTTGAAGTCGCGCGCACCATCCAGCGCGACCAGGTGCCGATCTTGCGGACGTTGGCCGAAGAACAGGTGATCGGCGATTTCTGACGAAGGGATGCCGACGGAGATACGGCACCCCGTGGCACAACCCGCGGCGAGCGCCTTGCGGCTCACCAAGTCCGGGGGCAAGGCACGTGGCCTTGACCTCACGGCCCGGTCGCCGAGACCGGCGAGCCGTTTCCAGCCGCCCGGCGAGCCTGGCTCAGCGCAGCCAGCGTGAACAGCAGCGGATACAGTTTTTCGTAATACCACAGTTTGGCGAAATAGAACCCGATCGGCGAGGCGTCATGATGCCGATTGGCTTCCACGGCCTCCACTAACCACCGCAAGCCGTCTGATGCGGCTTGATCGCCCCGGCCACACGGCGCGACACCGCTGAGCGTTTCGACGGCCAGCGCCGTCTCTTCGACACTGCTGCTGCGGCCGTCTCCGCCCCAGCCGCCATCGGCGTTTTGTGCTTGGCTCAGCCACGCCAAGCCACGCTGGGCCGGGGCGGCGTCCCGTTGCTGCCAATCGCGGTACGCCAACAAAACTCTCGCGGTCCCGTAGACCGGGTTCTCTTCCTGCGGGTTGTCCTGGTTGCCGAACCACAACGGAACCCAACTGCCGTCCGCCCGCTGTTGGCGAGCCAGGTAGCGAAATCCCGCTTGGATCGCGCGTTCGGCTCGCATGCTGGTCGCCAGTTGCTCCCACGCTCTGAACGCGCGCAGCGCGTGGGCGGTCAAGTCGGCGCCGCTACGGTCGAACGGCAGCTTGCCCCAGCCGCGACAGAACGTGGGCCAGCCGCCGTCGCGGTTTTGCAGGCCCAGCAACCAGCGAATGCCCGTCGCAGCCGCTTCGTGAATCCGCGTCCGGTCGGCCGCTGAACACGAGGCGGCATCGCGCCAGGCCGCCAGCGCCAGCAGCGCGCCGGGCGTATCGTCCGCGTCCGGCACGGCGCCGCTGAGGTCGCTCCAGCCCCAGCCGCCCGGAGCGGCGCCCGTAAAGGCGTGGATTTGCCGATGCTGGCAGGCCAGCAGCCAATCCAGGCCGCCCAACGCCGCCACGTCTTGGTCGCCGACCGCCAACGCGTTGATTGCCAACGTGGTGGCCCAGGTCGCCAGATTCGTGTCGATCGGCCAGCTGCCGTCGGGCCGAACGGAATCCAACAGGAACTTGACGCCTTGCTGTGTCACGGCGTGTTCCGCCCGTCCCGTGGCCGCCAGGCTCATGACGACAAAACTGGTCAGCGGGGCCGCTTCCAGATAGCCTCCGCTGTCGGGCTGCATGGTTCGCAGCACGTTCAGGCTAGGTGCAATCGCAGCGCGTCGCAGCCACCGCATCCAAGGCCAGACAGGCGGGCGATGGAGAAAACGAGCTTGTCCGATCGCCACCAGCGCCGGGATCGCATAACTGACGACGGGCAAACGCACGAAGCGGTAGAACCGTTGCGGCAAGCACGCCAGTTCGAAGGGCAGCGGCGAGACTTCGGACCAGGGCACCAGGCCGGCCAGCGCGCCATTGGTCAGGATCGGTACCGCGAACGTGCGATCTCGCCCGTACCTGGCCCGCAAACCGTTCACCCCGCCCTGCGAGTCGATGTAACGCTGGCCCGCTGCCATTTCCGCCGAGAATTCGTCCGCTCGTCCCGCCAGATGCAATGCGGCGCGGACCAGCATGGTCGTCGAAATGTTCGAATAGCTGCGGTCGGTGTCGCCCCAGCCGCCGTCGGCATTCTGATGCGCCGTCAGCCAGCGGACGCCGTCGGCGATCAGCCCGTCGAAGCGATCGTGCGGCGGCGCGTGGCGTTGGACCAGCACCAGCGCGCTGATCGCCGTTGCCGTCGACAACGCAGACGACGACAACTGGCCGATCCAACAATGCCCTGTCGGCGTCCGTTCGGCCAACAAGTCGTCACGGACTCGCGCCTCAGCGGCATCCAGCCGTGCGGGGTCGATCATGAGATACCTGTCCTGTCTGGGGGGCCATGGTGTTGTGAGCGGTTCCGCATGCGAACTGATGCTACCCGCAATGCGGCGGCACGTGAAGGACGGGGCGCGCGGCAAGGCCGCCACGATCTGGCCGCCACGATCTGGCCGATGGCGGCTTGCGGGCGCCAGCCGGGAGACGGTAGCATTTGCAGGAGCCTGTTCCCGACGTGGCTGCCGCCCCGCTTGTCCCTTCACCACCAGGGTAAACGATGACCGTCCGACAAGCCCCTTCCGCCCGCTCGACGTGCAAAAAGACCTTTCGCGTCGTCTTCCTTTCCTTGGCCGCCATCGCACTGGCTGATCTCCATGCCAGCGGACATCCGGTCTCCGCAGCCGACGCCACCGCGAGTTCTTCCGGTCCATCCCGCCCGGCACGCAATCTCGCTTCTCTGTCCATCCTGGGCCCCGACTATCCGCGGGTGTTCTTCTTTCGGGCATCGGAAGGCGGCCCGGGACGGCGGGGCGGTGTCTACGAGCGCTGGGAGGCCGAGTTCAACCGTTTGCAGGGCATCCTGGGCAAGTGTTTGGACGAGGAAGTCTTGGGCCGCGAGGTCCGCAATCCGGAGTTCTTCAGCCGCTTCAAACAGCGGCAGCCGCAGCAAGTCGTGCTGCTGCACTTCAACGGCAATGCCCGCGATCCGCGCTACCACACCGAACGATATTTCCCCGGGCACTGGATCTACCGTCGCGCGATCCGCATCCTGGCAGATGTGCCCGCCGAGGTGGGCGAGACCGTGATCCAGGTCGAGGATGTCAGCGATTTCAAGGTCAACACGGGCCGTTACCAGACGTCGAACGACGACATCGGCCTGTTCGGCATCACTGCGGATGGCAAGCACGATTGGTCGCACTGCGAGCAGGTACAGTTGGTCTCGGTCGATGAGAAAGCGAAGACGGTACGCGTCAAGCGTGGCTGTTACGGCACGCGGCCGCTGGCGTTTCAGGCCGGGCAATCGCGTGCGGCAGCGCATGCGACCGAGGGCCCGTGGGGTCAAACCAACAACTTGATGTGGTACTACAACCACGCCGCGCACTGTCCCCGCGACCCGCAAGGCCGCACTTGTGACGACCTGTTGGTCGACGATTTGGCCGCCTGGTTCGGGCCCGACGGCAAGCTGGCTGCTTTTGACGGGCTGGAATTCGACGTGCTGTTCCACGAGACGCACGGCGACACGGACGGCGACGGCGAATTGGATCACGGCATGGTCGAGGGCGTGAATGGCTACGGCATCGGCGTGGTCGAGTTTGTGCGAAAGTTGCGGGCCCGCCTGGGCGACGATTTCTTGATACAAGCCGATGGAGCGTTGGGGCCCGGCGGAGTGCGTTCGCAACGGGCTTGGGGCCTGCTCAATGGCATCGAGAGCGAGGGGTGGCCGAACCTGAACCAATGGGAGATGGACGACTGGAGCGGTGGGCTGAATCGTCATTTCTTCTGGCGGGACAACGCGCGTCCGCCCGCGTTCAACTATATCAATCACAAATGGATCCAGGGCGTGCCGGGCCAGCCGGGGGTAACCCGCGCGCCGGAAGTGCCCTTCGCTCGACACCGCCTCGTGTTCGCGGCGGCCCAGTTTACCGACGCCATGCTGTGCTATTCCTTGCCGCCGAAGCAGGATGCCGACGGCAGGATCGGCATCTGGGACGAGTTCCGTTGCGGAAGTGCCGACACGCTCGGCTGGCTGGGCCGGCCGCAAGGCGAAGCCGTGCATCTGGCGGCCGCCGCCCCGGACCTGCTGGCCGGACGCGGGGCGGCGGCCGCCCGCCCGATCCCCGTCGCGGTCCAGGACGCGCAACCTGCGGAACTCGCGTTCTTGCTGGCCGAAGTGCCGATTTCGAGCGACGAGTTGACCGTCCTGGTGACGATGAAAGCCGAACCACGCCGGAACTATCCCCGCGAAGTGGCACGCCTGGTCCAGCTGGAAGTCTCCGGCGGCGAGACTCGCTTGCTGGAGCGTAAGCCTGCCGCCACCGGCATGGTTTTGCGAGGCGAAGGGGAACGTCCGCTGGACCGCGAGTTCGGCGCGCGGGTCGACTATCGTCCCGACGAGACGATCGGCGACCTCGCGCTGGAAGCCTACGCCATCCATCCGCCCTATATCAACGGCCGCGGGGCGGTCTTCTGGATCCGCGATGTCGATGTGCCGCAGGATGCGGAACTGCGTTTCCAGCTGGGGATGGGCGCGCGGAGCCCGGCACGCTCGGACGGAGTCTGGTTCCAGGTCTGGGCGGCGGAGTGGCACGCGGATCAGCCGGGCGCGTCTCCGCTGGGAGAGTTTCGCCAGGTTTTCGAGAAGTCCACCAAGGCCCATGCCTGGCTGCCCCAGCGGGTGCCGCTGACGGATTGGGCCGGCAAACGCGTGCGGCTCAAGTTCGTTGCCGACTGCGGTCCGCGGGACAACGCGACGACAGACCACGGATTCTGGGGCGACGTGAAGATGGTCCGGGCGGGCGTGGCGGAAGCGGACCTCACGCCGGCCAAAGCGTACACGAGTTGGGCCAACGAGCGCGCTTTCACTTCCGTATTCTACTTTCGCGATCTCCGTTCGCCGCGGGTGGATCTGAAGCTGACGATCGAAGGCGGCGAGCCGGTGACGCTCGAAAAGATCTCGGCGCACGCTCATCCCGACGCCATGTACCGGTTGTTCGAGCGCGGAATCGTGCTGGCCAATCCGAGCCGGAGGCCCTTGACGTTTGACCTGGAACAACTCTCGCCCGGCGTTCGCTACCGGCGAATTCAAGGAACCCTGAACCAGGACTTGGAAACCAACAACGGACGCCCCGTGGGCGAACAGGTCACGTTGGGCGAGCGTGATGCGCTGTTTCTCGTGCGGGCACCTTTTAAGCGCCGCGGAGCCGTTTCAAGTCGTCTGCCGTAACCGTGATTTGGCGGCAGAATCCGGTATGCATGCGGATGTATTCCAGGTGTTCGCAAAGCTGGGGATCGGCGTGCAAGATCTCCTCGATCTTTCGCTTCTCGGCCGCGTCCAACCCTTGATGTTCTGCCGGCCAGACCGTGTTCGTCTCGACGACCAACGCTTCCCGATAACGATCGAATTTCTCGCGCATCCCCTCGGATCTCCTCGCATCCCCAGTCAAGTTACGCTATAACGATTGGGGGATAGTATACGGTTTGTCGGAAGACGCGAGAATATGGACCCTACGAATGCGGAGGCACGTTCTTGAGCGAAGACGTTGTGGAACTGCTGAGGGACCTGGACCGAATCGCCGAACTCGATATCTCGGAACGCGAGGAGGCGATTCGCCGAAGCGGCTGGATGGGCCAGGCGACGGGGGATGACATCGAGGCGATTTTGCGGGCGGTCCTGAGCCGGCCGCCGGAACTGAACAAGCTCCAAGATCTGCTGCTGACGGCGGTGTTCCGCCAGGTGCTGGCGCGGCAGCGGGGTGCAGCCGACCAGGCGGCACCGCTGCCGCTGAACGACAGCCTGTTGGCGCGGGCCGCCGACCTCTGTCGCTACTGGGGACCGCAGGTCAAAGCGAGATCTTATCTGCTGTGTTGGTTCACCGCCGCTCGCAACCCGTCGGCGCTAGCGACTTGGACCGAACTGATGGTCTCCGATCCGCCCGTGGACTCGGACTTTGTGGCCGCGATTTTCGGTCCGCTGTTTCAGCACCGCGACTACGATCCCGCGGCCTTGTTTCCGGCCCTCCTGGACGGCCTCAAGCACATCAGTCTGGCCGCAGCGATCCTGGACTTGTCCAACTTCATGATGCGCGAACGAATCGTCCTGCAGCACCCGGCGGCCGGGCGGGTGCAGGAGATCTCGCTGCTTCTGGCCGGCCTGGTCGGCCGCTTGGGCCGGCTCGAAACGACGCCGCCGGCCGAGGGAGCGGACATCGAATCGGCCAGCCGTCAGGTCAAGGAGGGCATCTCTCTGGCCGTTTCGCTGTGCGACGCGTTGGCGTTGATCGGGGACCAGTCGGCCGTGGGCAAACTGTATCAGGCGTTGGAACTGAGCCATCGCCGCCTGCGGGCCGAAGCGGCGGCTGCCTTGGCCAAGCTGGGCGAAGAGACCGGCGAACAGGTCCTGATCCAATTGGCCGAAGAGCCGGTGATTCGGCTGCGTGTCCTGGCCTACGCCGAAGAGTTGGGCATCCTGGACCGGATCGAAGCCCAATACAGAACCGAACAGGCGAAGGCCGAGGCCGACCTGGCCCTGTGGCTGGCCCAGCCGTCGCAGATGAACTTGCCGCCGACTCGGTGTGAGTTGGTCGATGCCCGCCAGCAAGCCTGGCCGGGCTACGACGACCTGGTCGCGTGCTTCCTGTTCCGTTTCGTGTATGCGTTCCAGGACTCCGAGTTCAGCAACGTCGGCATTGCCGGTCCGCTGACGCACGCCTTTGCCGCCGATCTGGCGGACTTGTCCCCGGACGATATCTACGCCGCGTTTGCCGGCTGGCACGTGGACCACGAGGACATTTATGAGCTGAGCGTCGATTCCCTGAGCGACGCCCAACGCGTCGAGGTCGCACGCCTGGAACGTCGCTTGCGAGATGCCGGCTACGATGCGATCGTGCCCACGATCCTGGGTTCCTTTCTCGGAGACAAGGCCCTGGTGGCGACCGCCATGTACCAAGGCATGCCTGGCATCGCCGTGGCGGACCAACTGCAATGCGCCTGGTGGCCCCGCCGCGGCAGCCTGCGGCCCATCGACGCCGACGTGGCCTACTGTATCTACAAAGGCCGCAAACTGCTGCGGGCGTTTAACGAGTAGGGCAGGCTCCGGTTGCAAAAGAATAGCTCCTCGACGAACAGGGCTCTATACTTCCTTATAAACCGTACGAGATTCACAATACGCATGTCATCCCAACCCGCAGCGTCAGCGGGGTGGCGCAAAAACGATTTGACGAAATCGTCGACGCTTGCTCACGAGTCCCCCCGAACCCCTTCTGACGGAGAACTTGATGTCCACGACGACTAAGCCCTCATCGCACAAACCGCCGTCGCCGCCTTCGCTGTTGGAAAGCGTGCGGAACACGGAGAAACGGTTCCTGGCCGGCAAGCGGGACCGTGGAGCGGACTTGGAAAGCGCGGTCCGCGTGTTCCTGGAGTTCTTGCGCGGTTACGAATCGCTGGACTTCGCTGGCCCCTGCGTCACGGTGTTCGGGTCGGCGCGGTTTTCGGAGGATCATCACTACTACCAGTTGGCGCGGGCGGTCGGTCGAGGGCTGGCAGAGGCCGGATTTGTCGTCATGACCGGCGGCGGGCCGGGGATCATGGAGGCGGCCAATCGGGGCGCCAAGGAGGGCGGCGGCGAGACCATCGGCTGTAACATCGTGCTGCCTCGCGAACAGAAGCCCAATCCGTACCTGGACCGGTTCGTCGAGTTCGATCATTTCTTCGTCCGCAAAGTGATGCTGGTCAAGTACTCGTGCGCGTTCGTCGTGATGCCGGGCGGGTTCGGCACGCTGGACGAGGCGTTCGAGGCCGTGACGCTGATCCAATGCGACAAGATCGAGCGGTTCCCCGTGGTTGCGATGGGCCTGCCGTTCTGGGGATCGGTGCAAGACTTTGTCGAACACTCGCTGTTGGGCGAGCAGACGATCGCTCGCGAAGATCTGGACCTGCTGCATGCCACGGATTCCGTCGAGGAAGCGGTGGCCTACATTCGCCGAGGAATCCCTGCGGAAGTGGCGCGTTTGCTGCCGGAGATGCGAGAACCGCTGGATCGTTCCACGGAAACATGAGGAGCATAAACATGAAAGTTACCTTGCATGGTGCTGCCGGCGGCGACGTCACCGGTTCGGCTTACTTGATCGAAACCCAGCAGGCCCGTGTCCTGGTCGATTTTGGCATGTTCCAAGGCGTGGCCAAGTCGGAGCTGCGGAACCGCGTTCCTCGCGACTTGAATCCGCGGCAACTGGACGCGGTGTTGCTAACCCACGCTCACCTGGACCACACCGGCCGCCTGCCGCTGTTGGTCAAGAGTCACTGCGAAGCGCCGGTGTTCGGCACGCCCGCGACGCGGGAGCTGACGGACCTGATCCTTCGCGATTCGGCCAAGATCCAATCGCAGGACATCGAGCGGATCAATCGCCGCCGCCAGCGGGCCGGCCAGAAGCTGCTCGAACCGTTGTATCGCATCGAGGATGTCGAAGCTGCCCTGTCCCAATTCCGTCCCGTGCCGTACCATGACCCGGTGGACGTGGCGCCCGGCGTGACGGCCCGCTGGGTCGAGGCCGGGCACATGCTGGGTTCGGCCAGTATTCACCTGACGTTGCGCGACGACAGCGGCACTGCGACCGCCGTGTTTTCCGGCGACCTGGGGCCCAAGGGCGCGCCGATTCTGAGGGACGCCGAGCCGTTTCAGCAGGCCCAAACCGTTTTCCTGGAATCCACCTACGGCGGCCGCAATCACAAACCGTTTCAGGCCACCGTCGACGAGTTCCTGGACGTGCTGCAAACCGCCATCGCACGCAACGGCAAAGTCCTCGTGCCGACGTTCGCCGTCGGACGCGCGCAACTGCTGCTGGTCATCCTGGCCGGAATCTTCCGCAAGAATCTGTTGCCCAAGTTTCCCATCTACCTGGACAGCCCGATGGCCATTGAGGCCACGAAGATCTACCGCCAACACGCCGAACTGTTCGACGAGGATTTGACACGAGACATCCAGGAGCATCCGTTGGAAGAGGACCTCGATACGGTTCAACCTACGGTGACGGCCGAAGAGTCCAAGGCGCTGAACCACGTCCGCGGACCATGCTTGATCATGGCCGGCGCCGGCATGTGCAACGCCGGACGCATCCTGCATCACCTCCGCCAAAACCTGTGGCGGACGGATACGCACGTGATCTTCGTCGGGTACCAGGCCGCAGGATCGCTCGGCCGCCGCCTGGTCGACGGCGCCCAGCAAGTGTCGATTTTTGGCGAACGCATCGCGGTCCGCGCCGCGGTCCATACGATGGGCGGTTTCAGCGCTCATGCCGGCCAAACCGACTTGCTGGATTGGCTCAGCGCTTTGGCGCCCTGCCGCCCCCGCGTCATCCTGACGCACGGCGAAGCGAACAACCAGCATGCGCTGGCGGCGAAGATCCACGAGGCGTATCAGCTGGCGGCGGAAATCCCCAAGATCGGCGACGTCATCACGTTGTGATCAGGATCGGCTGAATGACCTGCACCTGTACAGGGGTCGGCTTGAAACCCTATCCCAGCAAATCGCGAGCCAGATCGTAGCCGACCAGGAAGATAGCGGCGTCCACGACGAGGTGGCTGAGCCACGGGGCGACCAGCGACCCGCTACGTTCGTACAGCCAGGCCCAAAACGCTCCCCCCACGGCAACGGCCAGCGAGAACGCGTACGTCCAAGGCGATGCCCAACCGAAATACGTCGCCAGCAGGATCACGTGATGGGCCATAAAGGCTAAGCTGGAAATGGCCACCGCCGACGTCCGTGACAGCTGGCTTCGCAACTGGCCGAATACGAACCAACGCCAGTAGTATTCTTCCAAGGCGGAATGGCAGATCGCATAGAACACCCCGACGGAGGCATACATCCACAACCGGCCGATCCCCAAAGCGATGATCTTCCCCCGAATCGACTCGGTGGCATCCGCAAAGGCTGGATTGGCCTTCCACATCAGGTGATACAGGCCAAACATAGCGGCCAGCACCAACAACCCAAACCCCGCGCCCACAACCAGCATCGGAGCCTGAGCGCGAAGCCAGTTGGGAGGCCGTCGCCACGAGACCAAGCCCGCGATCATCGCACGGCAGCCTGACGAGGTCCCCCGCACGCGAAGCAACGCCACGACCAGCGCGGGGAATGTGAACTGGATCGTTTTTCCGACCGCGTAGACCGACTGTTGCAACCACGCGGAATGGCCCGCCAGCAACACGAAATAGGCGAGCGTCAACAACGTGGGGAAAACCATCGCCACCAGGAGCGCGGCCCTACCAACGGAGCGATGCGGCTGAATCATCTCCGCCAGCGGCGCCCCCTGCCACGGCCACCCCCGCCCCCAGGATTCTTGGACCGCGATTCCAAATTGGCGGCCAGGATCGCATCGATCGCCTGCTGCCAAGTGGGGATCTTCTTGTGCTTCAGCCTCAGCCTGTCGCCGCCGTCCTGTTCTTCGTCGTCATCGTCGAAATGATCCTCCGCTTCGTCTTCCAGATCATCTCCCCCCTCCGCTTCCGCCGGAACACGGCGTTCTTGGATCTCGGCGGCGCCACGGCTGGGACCAGCGATTACTTCCTGCTCTTCCTCGTCGTCCTCCAGGTCCTCGACTCCGGCCTCGGCTCCGGCCTCGATCCGCGTTTGGTCGGTCGTGGACCGCGGAGTGCGACGGCCGCCACGTCGCCGGCGTCGACCGCGGCGACGGCCGGACTTGTCCTCTTCCTCCGCCTCGGGCTGAGCCGCATCGGGTGAATCGACATCCGGCTCATCCAGCTCGCCAACCGCATCGAATTCCCCTCGATAGGCCGACACTTCGTCGAGCATTTGATCGGCAGGCTCGTCAAAGAAGCCGAAATCCCGTTCCCTGGGAACGAACGGCTCGTCGCGTTGAACCTCGTCGCGTCGGACCTCGTCGCGTCGAACCTCGTCGCGTCGAACCTCGTCGCGTCGAACCTCGTCGCGTCGAACCTCGTCGCGTTGAACTTCGTCGCGTTGAACTTCGTCGCGTTGAACTTCGTCGCGTCGGACCTCGTCGCGGCGTTCCCCCCGGCGCTCGCCCCATCGCTCGCGACGCGGGCGTTCGCTACGAGGACGCTCGCTACGGGGACGCTCGCTGCGGGGAAGCTCGCTGCGGGGAAGCTCGCTGCGGGGAAGCTCGCTGCGGGGAAGCTCGCTACGGGGGCGCTCGCTGCGGGGAAGCTCGTCGGTGCGTGCCTCCGGCTGACCACGGTCGGTCGCCGGCTCGCTGACGATCTCTGCCTCCAGATCGACTTCGTCAAAGATAGCATCCAAGACCCCCGGGGTGTCCAGGGACAAGTTCGGATCCTCGAACAACGACGAGCGTCGATGCTCGCGACGCGATTCCGTCCGCTCACTCACGGCCACGTCGCCCGGACGTTCCCCGCGTACGAGAGACCAAGCGGGGATTTCCGGCGGCGTCACCGCTTGCGTTTCGATTGCAACAGCGTCCGGCTCTTGAACCACCTCCTGAGCCGGCACCGGCGCTGGAATCAGCACCGGCGCTGGAACCGGCACCAGCGCTGGTTTCAACAGCGTCTCGGGTTCCGGTTCGAGTTCAGGTTCCGGCTCAGGTTCCGGTTCCGGTTCGGTGACTTCAATTCCCAAGGCATTGGCCAATTCCCGCCAATGGTTCACCCGCTTGGGCTTTGGCTCGGCGACTTGGGGCGGGGCGGGTTTTGGAATGTGCCTCGCCGGGGCAATAATCTCAACCTGTTCGGGCTGGAAACTCGACTCGATTTCAGGCAGAGGCTCCGGTTCCGTCGCCTGTTCAACGGGTTGCTCACCCCAGGACAGTTCCGCCGGCGGTGGCAATTTGGGCAATTCTTGTTCTTCCTCCGGTTCAACTGCCGGCTTCGCCCCCAGTTTCACAGCCAAGATATTCCAATGATCGGTGGGTTTTCTCTCGTTCATTTCTCTTTCTCTTCGCGCCGCTTTCGACGCCGAAAAACTTCGCGCCCCTCGCGGGCGCTTGATACCCTAAACGTTTAAGCCAATGGGCTTTACATCAAGTGGGCGATACAGGACTTGAACCTGTGATATCCGCCTTAAAAAGGCGAAAGCACCGAACTCCAACCGCAATCCAACAAAGGACTTACGACAACACCGGGTTGCGATTTCGCCAACGACTCCCCCTGCAAAGGCGAAAACAACAACGCCGACGTTTCGGTAAACGCCTGCTTCAAGATATCCGAACCGCCGACAGGAAGCAAGCACGAAGGGCAAGCACACGTTCAATGTTCCTTTACTGGGGCGGCTGTAGGACCACCCGCAGCGATTGACCGCTTTCCATCAACTCTAGCGCCGCGTGGAATTCATCCAGCGGCAGGAGATGGGTTGCCAACTTGGCGGCGGGAACCGTTCCGGTGGCCAGTAACTCGACCGCTTTCTCGACATGCCACGGTGCTGAATCGCTGGTGCCCACCACGCGCAATTCGCCGTAGTGGATCGGCCGGCTGTCGATCGTCAGAAGGCTGGCGCCCGAAGGCAGCGAAGCGAACAGCACGACCGTGCCGCGTTTGCGCACCAGGTGGACCGCTTGCTCCTGAGGCGCGGCCGCCGGCGCAGCCACGATGGCCACGTCCGCACCCAAACCACCCGTTTCGGCCATCACCCGCGCCGCGAGGTTTTCTTGGGCCGGATTGACCAACACGTCGCAGCCGAACGATTCGGCTTGCTGCAAACGCACGTCGTTCACCTCGGACAAGATGATCTTTCCGGCGCCGAAGCTGCGCGCCACGCAAGCGTTCATCAGCCCCATCGGCCCGGCGCCAAGAACCAGCACGGTATCGCCCGGCTCCAGGCCGCACTGTTGCAACGAATTCACGGCACAGCTGACCGGTTCGGCCAGCGCCGCGTGTTCGGGCAGCAGATCCGGGGGCGTCTTGATGACGTGGCCGTTGCGCAAGGCCAGCGCGGGAATCACCGCGTACTCGGCCATGCCGCCGGCGAAAGAAAAGCCCATCGGAGCCAAGTTCACGCACAGATTGGGCCAGCGGCGGCGGCAGTAGTAGCACGTGCCGCAGGAAATGCTGGTCGCCATCACGATTCGGTCGCCGACGGCCAAGCCTCCCGCGGCGCCGTCGCCAGCCTCGACGACGACGCCCGTGAACTCGTGCCCCATGGTCAGCGGCGCCTTGATCCGCGGGTTGCCGTGCTTGAAACTCTTCCAGTCCGTTCCACACACGGCACAGGCGTCCACCCGCACCAGCAATTCGTCCGCCCCGCATTTCGGCATCGGCAGATGTTCTACGCGAATATCGCCCGGGGCGTAATAAACAACGGCTTTCATGGGTGGACCTTTCGACGTTGCGGTCAAACCTGTTCTTCGATCACGTACGGCTGGCGGTATTCCCGCCGGAACATCTTCATGGCATCCTCGTTGCCGACGACCTTCTCCGTCTGGCGGTCGATGACCAGTTTTTGACCGCCCAAACGGTAACTCATCGTCGCATAGTGAGCCCACAGCACGCTGCGGTGCCCCTCTTCGATGTCGGCCGCCGGCAGTTGCCGCGAGCGGATGCACTGGAGGAAATTCTCTTGATGTTCCGGATCGGGGAACAGGCCTTTCTGCTGGTCCTTGACGACCCCTTCCTGCAAGCCGGGCCGCACGAACACCTGCCAGCCGCCGCCGTGCCGGCCCAGGCACATCATTCCTTCGCTGCCATAGATTTCGATCCGCGTCGCACACTGCGGCCAGTATGGGTACTTGTCCGGCGCTTGGCGGATGATGGGCGAGATCTTCAAGACATAGGGCGTGTACAGCGTCAGTTCAAAGGTCACGGTCATGTTGTCAAAGTCGTACACCGCGACCTGCGTGTCCGGCGATTCCGCAGCGCCCGGCTCGTACCGAGCGCCGGTGCAATAGACGCTGTTGGGATAGTCCACGCCGAGCACAAAGCGGGCGAGGTCGATTTGATGAATCCCGTCGTTGATGATATCGCCGCTGGAGTAGCGCCAGAAATGGTGCCAGTTGCGGTGCAGCGTGGCATTGTACTTGGCTGCCGGCGCCGGACCGTTCCAGCGATCCCAGTCGAATCCGGCGGGCGGCTCGCTGTCAGGCTGCATCGGGAAATTGTTCCAGCCTTTTTGATTATAGATGCGGCAGAAATGCACGTTGCCCAGTTTGCCGTCGGCAAGGTACTGGCGGGCGGCCTGATTGTATTCGGCGCTGCGGTTCTGCGTGCCGACTTGAACGACGCGCTCGTATTTCCGCGCGGCTTCGACCATCTTGCGGCCTTCCCAGCAGTTGTGGCTTGGCGGCTTCTCGACGTACACGTCCTTGCCCGCTTGACAGCTGTGGATCGTGGGCAAGGCGTGCCAATGGTCCGGCGTGGCCACGATCACCGCATCCACCGCCTTGTCATCCAGCACGCTGCGATAGTCTTCCGCACTTTGGGGCGCCGATCCGCCTTGCTGATCCGCCAACGCTTTGCACAGTGCCGCTCGGCGGTTGCTGTCGGGGTCCGAAACGCCTGCGAACAGCACGTCGTCTCGGGCCGCAAAGTCGCGGGCCAGGTTGCTGCCTCGTCCACCGGCGCCGATCACCCCCAGCACGATTTTATCGGCAGCGGGGGCACCCCGTGCGGAACCGGCGTTCTGCAGGATCGTCCAACCCGCGGCGACGCCCAATCCCGCGTTGCGGGATCGAGTCAGAAACTGACGGCGATGTATCTGTGTCATGAACGCAGTCCTCCAGGGAAAGGGGAAACTCGGCTTGCTCGATACACCTTAACCGGAAACAGGCGACCGATAAAGACTCCCAAGGCAATTCCACTCGCTTTTCGGTTTACTCTCGCGGCGGTGGCGCAGCGGCGCTGGCCTCGCCCACCAGCGACGATTCCTCCAACACCACTTCGCCGCGGCCCCGCGCGAACGACAGCAGCGCCTCGACGACCAGCCACAGCGCCATCAGCAAGACGACCACCGAAACGCTCAGCAGCGGCCATTGCCGCTGGGCCCAAAACTTCGGCAAGCTCAAGCCCATCGCGGTCATCGACGTGACGAGCATCAGCACCATCGGCACCAGCGTATACACCACCGGCCGGCCCAGCTTGTACAGGAATACGCTGACGATCAACAGCGTCAGGCCGGCCAGCAGTTGGTTGGTCGTGCCGAACAGCGTCCACAGGGTCTTGCCGGCGGGTACCAGGGCGAAAAACGAAATCCCGGCGACGGCGACGGCGGAGGCGAAATAGCGATTGGCCAGGAAACCGAGCTGCAGCGAGCGGCAGATTTCTTCCACGTTGAACCGCAGCAGGCGGGTGGCCGAATCCAGCGTGGTGAGCGCAAAGGCGACGATCGTCACGGCCAGCAGCGTCCGCCCCACCGGGATCGGGATGTGCAGATGGCCGAGGAAGTTGGCGCCGCCGCGCACCACGGCGCTCAACTGAACGGCCAACCCGCCCCCCTGGATGCCGCCCCACGACGAATAGATCCCGCCAGCTTGCCATTGCGACGCATTCAGCCCCGCCACGCAGGCCAGGATGACCAGCACGGCCAATGCCGCCTCGGTCAGCATCGCCCCGTAGCCGATCGGAAACGCATCGGTTTCGCGATTGAGTTGTTTGACCGTCGTGCCGCTGGAAACCAACGAATGGAACCCGCTGACGGCCCCACAGGCGATGGTTACGAACAGGAACGGAAACAGCGGCGGCGCATCGGCCACGTGGCGAATCGGTTCCGCCGCAATGCGATTCTCCGGCGCTCCGAGCAGGCCCGCAATCGTCATCCCCAGCAGCATCGTCGCCAAGGCGAAATACAGCTGAAAGCTGTTGATATAGTCCCGCGGCTGCAACAGCAGCCAGACCGGCAGCACGGAGGCCAAGAAGGCGTAACCCAACAGTACCGCGATCCAGGCATACGTGGTTTTCCAGACGACCGAGCCGGGCTGTTTGAACGAACCGATCTCCGCCGCGGCCTGGACATTGCCGGTCTGCTCCAAATAGCGGATCGCGTCGACCGCGCCGTAAGGCGAGTGGAACGCTTCGACGCCTTCCGGGGCGGGCACCGTCTTCGCCGCGTCCAGCGCGGCGCGGGTCTCGGCACTGGCGAACCACTCGTATGTCGGTACCGGGGTCTCGACACCCCACAAGATCAAGCCGGCAAACAAGGCCAGTGCAACGGCCGTCGTCGGCCCCAAGGGGAATTGCCACTTGTACAGACAGACCCCAAAGATCACCGCCACAATCATCAGGCCCGCCGAGGGAATAATCGCATCGGGATTGAAGTTGATGAACAAGTCGGCCAAGGCGTTGCAGAAGGCGCCCATGGCGACGGACATCAGAAAGAAGATGATCAACAGCGCCAGCAGCCGGGCCCGCATCCCCATCACGTGTTGGCACACGTCGCCGATCGAGCGGCCTTGATAACGCATACTCAAATACAGGGCGCACAAGTCATGCACCGCTCCGATGAAGATGGAACCGATCAGCACCCACAGGATGGCGGGCAGCCAGCCCCAGGTGACGGCAATCGCCGGGCCCAGGATGGGCCCCAAACCGGCGATGGACGCGAAATGGTGCCCGAACAAGATCGGCTTTCGCGTCGGTACGTAATCCACGCCATCGGATAACTCGTGCGCTGGGGTCCGGCGGTTCGCGTCCAACCGGCACAACCGCCGGACGATGAAACGACCGTACGTGAAATAGCCGAGAATCAGCACGGCAAACGATCCGAGGGCGACGACAGCAGCGTTGTCGAACATGGGAAAACCTTCCGTGGGATGGGACATCACGATGCCCTTAGGATAACGGAACACGACGGCCGGGGCAATTGCCCACCGACGTACCCACCCAAACGTCATGGCTTTCGTCGTGATGGCGGCCAGCTGGCGGTGGGAACGCTGAACCGCCGCGAACACCTGTACCTGACCCGGAACCTGCCGCCGGTCCGCGTGCTGACCGATCTGAATTAAATGCGCGACCGGGGCAATCGGTTTGCTTCAGAGCAAGCCACGTCTTGTCCCCACAGCGGCTCGCTCCTCGATCGCCTCTGCTCCACGCCTGGACATCCGCAATCCCAACGGGGATGATAATCGACTCGGGACCGTGCAAGGTGTCACAGCTTGAATGCGTTGAGGTCGTTATGCCGATGATTGTCCGCCAAACCGTTGTCGAAGCCGCGTCGCCGCATCTTGGCGGGCGGATCGACCGAGTGGTTCAGGAACTGGCCGGCGGCTCGCGCTCGCACGTCACGGGGCTGTTCGACGCCGGCTGCGTGACCTTGAACGGCCAACCGACGCACGAGACCGGATGGCAATTGGCGGCCGGCGATCGGATCGAAGTTCGCTTCGAGGCCCACCGTCGCTACGCGCCCCATCCCCGGCTTCGCCCGCACTCGGGTTTCGCCGTCGTCTACGAAGACCGCGATCTGCTGGTGGTGGACAAGGCGGCGGAGATGCTGACGGTGGCCACCGACCGCGGCGAGCGATACACGCTGGCCGCATGCGTCAACCAATACGTGCGACATTCCGGCGGCGGACGGGGCGCCTTTGTCGTCCATCGCTTGGATCGCGGGGTCTCGGGACTGTTGGTGTTCGGCAAATCCCGGGAAATGGAACAGCAGTTACGAGATCAATTCGCCGCGCGAAAGCCCCGGCGGCAGTACGTGGCGATCGTCGCGGGCCGGCCGAGAGCCGCGGAGGGCGAGTTCCGAAGCTATCTGGCGACGGACAAAGCCCTCAATCGCTACTCGACCCTCGATCGCCAGGTCGGCCAGTTGGCGGTGACCCACTATCGCATTTTGGAGAACCTGGCCGACACGACGCTGGTCGAAGTCTGGCTGGAAACCGGGCGGCGAAATCAGATCCGCGTTCACTTTGCCGAGTCCGGACATCCCGTCCTGGGCGACCCACGCTATCAGGCCGCTGCCGCTCGACATCCGAACTGGCCGCACCAGCGGATCGCCCTGCATGCCCAGACCTTGGGCTTCGAGCACCCTGTGACGGGCCAGTTGCTGCAGTTCGATTCGCGACTGCCCGCAGAGATGCTGCGGTTCGTCAACCAGTCGCGAGGCGAAGCGAGGCCGGGGACGCCACGCAGGAAACGATCGCCGCGGACGAAGAGGGGCGGCTGATACGAGGAACGGGACAGTGGCGCCTCGCGGAATTGCTGCTCGTGCGCGGCGGGCAAAGGCAACAGGTAGGGCGCGATTTCCTCCAGCTTGACGGGGCCGATTCCGGGGACGCGAAGCAGATCGCCAGGAACCAGGAATGGTCCGTCGCTGTCGCGCGATTCGACAATGCGGCGGGCCAAGGTCTCTCCGACGCCAGGCAGCAGGGCTAACTCCGGCCATTTTGCCTGATTGACGTCGACGCGAAAGTCGATCTCAATCGGCGGCGCGCGGTCGATCTCGATCAGGCCCTGTGCCTGTCGATGCCGCAACCAAGCGGAAATCCCGATCAGGATCAGCGAGAACGCCAACAACATGGCGACGGATGCCTGGTCCAAACGGCGCAGCAGTGGCGCCGGACCGGCGCCGCTGGGATTCGAATTCTCCGACAACCTGTCCATGAGTTCGCCACGCCTCGGATTGCAAAGGACTACCCTGGGCTACTCGGATGCTTGGGAATTGCCGATGCCCCTGTCTGCAATCTTTCACCCCTGCCAAAAAGACTAGCAGGTGCTCCAAGAAACGCAAGCTGTCTTCGCCTTGATCGGAATCTGATGTGCACCGGAACGATGCTCCGCGTCTGCTACTGGACCTGCATACAATCGCACTCGCGCAGCCAGCCTTCGGAAGCGTCGGGCAAGCGGGCACGCACCCAGCCTTGACGAGTCTCCAGCCACGAAAACTCGGTGGCTTGGTGCAGGGGGCGCTCGAAAGCGGGATCGTATGCGTAACCCGGGCCGAGTCGCGCGACCGTGTTCTCGATGACGACGCCTTCGGCTGGCTGGAGGCTGGTCTGAGCCACCGATCCCAAGGGCACGAGGGCAAACGCAATCAGCGCCGCCCAAACCGTTCGGCTGACCTGCCATCCCGCCAATTGTGCCGCCAGCAACACCGTCCACGCGACCAGATACGCCAGCACGAACAAACCGACTCGCAACACCGTGGCCCCGTTGCAGAACCGTTTCCAGAGAGCCGCCAGCCTGCCGGACGGCGTGGCCGGAGGCGGGAAGGCGTCGGCCCGGTTGGCACGCAGAAAGTCGATGCTCTCACGCAACTGACGATCGAAGGGCCAGCGCCGTTCCGCAGCACGGTAATTCACCAGCGCCCGCCCCGTCTCTCCGGCAAAGAACCAGGCGTTCCCGGCGTTGAGGAAAAACTCGGCCGACTCGAAACGCAGCGCGGCCTCGACCAACAGCGGTTGCGCCTGGTCGGGTTTCTCGCCGCGCATCTGCAATGCGCGCGCGAACAACTCGTCCGTGCGCTCCCCCGCGTCTCCGCGCAACGGGATCAGGAGGGCCCACACCAGCAACAGCGGGACGGTGGCTCTTTGCAGGCGTCGTACCAGACTGGGTGTCGAAGCGGTCGGAACCGCGGGACGCTTCCCGTAATCAGCCGCATCGCGCTGCTCGAAACGGCGGCGGGTTTCGGCGATCAAGGCGCCGTCCACCTGCCGGGCGCGAAGCGCCGCGGTGACGGTGTCCGCGGTCAAGGCATCAGCGCAAAGCGCGAGTCGATCGGCGAGGTAATTCCTCCAAGCCGTTTCTTCGTCGTGCCCAGCCGTGGCGCGAAATCGCCGCCAGGCTGCCATGGCGCGGGCATACACAGGATCGCGCCGGCAACGATCCAAGCGGCGAATCAAGGGACGCAACGCGAACCAGACGACCGCGGGTAACGGGATGAACCCCCACCAGAATCGACCGAGAACATCCAACAGATCGCGAACGAAAATCATGGTCTGCTCGTTAATGCGGTTGTGTCGAATACCGTTTCGCGGGATAGGCGGTTGCGAGTCCGACCGAGCCGCGACGGCGCGCGAGGCGCCCTCCGGATCCAGCGCGACGGTGACCGGGATAGGCTTGCTGCGCAGGGTTTGGTACTCGCCCGATTCGGGATCAAAGGTCTGAATTACGACGGCCGGAATGCGAGCGATGCCAGGACGCAGCGGGCGAAGGATGCGGGTAAAAGAGCGAGCGCTGTCCGAGACCGTCTCGCGAATCGGCTCCGCAGAGACCTGGAAATCGGGACGCAGCCCGTCGAAAGCCGCCGAGGGCAAGCCGGTGAGATGGCGGGCAAACGCGAGGCTGTCCAGGTGGACGGTCAGCAGCGCCGGCTGGCCCATCACGAGCCGGGTCGGCGCCACGGAGGTGCGCAGCTCGCACGGCCCGACGATCTCCGCAAAGCGGCCGTTGCGCCCCGTTTCCGCAAGCGCCCGAACCGTGACCTCGGGAACCGTAGCGCCGAGATAGATCCGCTCGTAAGCCTCGCTGCCAGCGGGCGCCGTGAAGAACTGGTTGTAGAAATAGCTCGGCCCGTGGGCCGCGGGACCGGCGCTTTTCATCAGCGCACACACGAGCCGGGCGGGAGGGGGGCGCAACACGCACGGCTCGCGCGGTATCAGCTTGTAAGCGAACGTGAGGAACCGGCGGCCATCGGGCAGGCGACCAGACTGGGCAACCACGCGAATGTTGTTGACCGGCAACCCGGTCTGTTCTTCCGGCGGCACGGTGGCGTCGAGCGGGAAGAACTGGCAGCGCGCGTCCATGAGCAGCGGTATTTCGACAAGCAGTTGCTGGCAACGCTCGAATGGCACCTCGCTGGTCCAAGTCACCGTCACGGTCGCTGGTTGCCCCACTCGCAACGAAGTCGGCTCGACCGCGATCGCCAGAGCCATCTCCGTGGCCGGGCGAGGTGTGCCGATTCGCAGACGCAAAGCCGACGTCATCACCGGCTCTCCGTCCACCTGCACGGCGAACGGGGGCACGGTCAGCGTGCCGCCGCGCTCGGCAATCAGCTCGATCTGAAAAACGTGCAAGCGGCGGGCTGGATCCGCAGGAAGCCGTCGGACCGTGACGACGGCCAGGTCGGGCACCGCGGGCAGTTCGGGCGTTTGGGGCGGCACATCGCTTTCGACTTCGAGCCGAAGCGTGAACGGCTCGTAGAGGAACAAGCTGGCAGATTCCGGAACGAAACGCACAGCCACCTCGGCCCTCGCCATCGGCGTCACCAGCAACAGGGCAAGCACTGTTCCAGCAAGGCGTTTCAGGGACGAGTTCAGAGTGGGGCGGTTCTTGCTCACCAGTTCTTCTCCACCTTGGCGCCGGCGCGGAGGGCTTTTTGCCGAGCCCGTTTCTGCTGGTTGGCGGCCTCCTCGGCGAGGATCTCCGCCGACGTGTAATTCGGTACGGGCAACGACTGCAGCGAGAGCGCCGCTTGGAAGTCACCTGCGGAGACCGGCTGCGACTTGCTGCCCCGCGCATCGGAGTCCGGCGTTTCCATGTCCTCCTCATAATCGCCGGCGTTCCTGGGCGGCAGGCCGCTGTCCTCCTGGTCCTTCGACGGCGGCTGCAGGCTGCGGAGCATGTCCAGGGCCTGCTGCATTCGTCCTGCCCCGGTGTGAAACGCCGTATTCGCCTTCGGCCAGTGGATCGACTCGGGGGCCAGGCTGGCCAGCGCCTGTTGTTGTGCGGTGACGGCGTCGGCGAGCGAATCGGCAATCGGATCCAGCTCCGTCGGCGGTGCCCGCCCGGTGTCGCCGTAAGCGTTCGCCAATAGCTGCCGGAGCGACTGCTGTTGAAACACGATCGAGTCCAGCACTTGAGCGGTTCCTTCCCAAACCGCCTGCTGTTCCTTGGCCGCGGGCAACGCCAGACGTCGGTCGTTCGGTCTGCTGGCGATTGTATCATCGTCGTCCATGACGTTGTCGCGTTCGCTGCTCTTGCTCAGGTCCGCCTTGGGCGAGACAAGGCGGCGCGCGAGCAGTTGGGCGCTCTGCTGCGCCAGACGTGCCTGACGCAGCGTGAGTTGTTCGAGCTGGCCGATAATCTCCGCCAGTCCCTCGCGGCGTTTCTGTTCCGCGGCGACTTGTTGCCCGAGGGCCGCATCCACTTCCCGTAGACGGCGAGTCGCCAAGGTGATCTGTCGAGCGGTCGCGATATCACCCGGCTGCAACAATCCGGCGCAGAGGAATGCCTCGCGGGCTTCGAGCAGCAGCGAGCGAGCCGCGGACAAGTCGGCGGCAGATTGCTCCTGCGCATGCTGCAGCAACTGGCCGCCGCGCTGGAGCTTCGCTTGAAACGCCGCTTGATCGCCGCTGTCTTGCCGTCGAGCACAACCGGGCAACAACAGGACAATAAGCGCCAGACAGCGAGCCGCCGGCAGTTTCGATGGCAACGAGGCCAACCACAGAACCACGGCCATACCCAGCAGATACGGGTAGCCCTCCGTGTAGCGGACTTTCCGCAGTTCTCCCACCACGACCTCGTCGGCCGCTCCGGAAACCAATGCTTCGTACAGCGGCACGAGGTCGAACGGACGGGTACGGGCTGGAAAGTAGGTCACGTGCGTGCTCTTGCCGCACAGTCTTTGAAGATTGCCCTCCTCCAGACGCGAGACCACGTCCGCATCCTTGTCCTTGTACCGCATCCATGGGCCGCTGCCGCCCGCGGCCGGTACCCGCGCGCCCTGGACGGGATCGCCCAGACCGATGATCAGCACGCGCGCGCCGCAGTTGGCCAGCAGTTCGGCGGTCTGTTCGAGGTTGCTCAGGTGGTCCTCGCCGTCGGTGAACACGATCAGATCGCGTCGTCCGCCCGCCGCGTCGGTCAACACGCTGCTCGCGGCCAGTTCGACCGCCGCCTGTAACGAGGTGCTTCCCATGTCCATATCGGACGGGTCGGCACGCTCCAGCATGTAGCGCACGAAGCCGTGGTCCAACGTCAGCGGGACCCGTACCGACGCCGATCCGGCAAACGTGATCAGCCCGATCCGCTGACCGGCCAAGGCCGGGAACGCTTCGTGGATGGCGATACGGGCCACTTCCAAGCGGCTGGGAAAGACGTCGGCCGCCAGCATGCTCCGCGATACGTCCAGGGCGATGACCAGGTCGCGTCCTCGTCGCTCGACATCGTAGGCTCGCGGGTTCCACTGCGGTCGGGCCAGGGCCAACACCACACAGGCGAGCGACGCCAGAGCCAGGCCGTCGCGGCGCCCCAAGCGGGCCGGCCCACGCTGCGGGGCAACTCCTTTCAGTCTGCAAGCCGCCTCTCGTTGCAGCCGGCGCGCTCGTGTCATGAGCCAACCCGCCAACGCCACCAGCGGCAATAACAGCAACATCCAAGGCATGCCGAGGCTCATTGGCCAACCTCCTCGGCCACCCGCAGCCACGTGGCACACAAGACCCGTTCCGCCAGCAACAACGCGAACGCCGTGATGGCGAGATACTGGAACAACGGGCTGATCTCGGTGTGATACAGGATGGCGCTCTTGATCTCGCTCGTTTCCAATTGGTTGATCCGCTCGTAAACCTCCTGCAACTGCGTCGCGTTGCCGATCTTCCAGTACGCACCCGCGGTCTCGTCGGCCAGACGTCGCAACAGCCGCTCCGCATCGGTCAGGCCTTCGTCGTCCGCCCGCTGTTCGGCGCCGGTACCGCCTTGGTCGTCCTTCAGGCTGACGGCATAGACGCGAATGCCCCATTTCTTCGCCAGCCCCGCGGCCTCCTCCGGCAGATGCAGACCGCAGTTGTTCTCGCCGTCGGTCAGCAGCACGACGACCTTGCTGCGGATCGCGGCAGCCGGATCGGCCGTCCGGCTGTCGGCCGCAGGCTGCCACTGGCCCATGTGATCTAGTCGAGCGCAGGCCAGCGCCAGCGCGTCGCCATAGCCGGTGCCGTCCTCCGTGGGACGCTGCTGGATGGCGAGCCCGCGAACGATCTCCAACAGCGCCTCGTGCCCAAACGTGAGCGGGCTGAGCGTGTCGGCGTAGCGGGCAAACGTGATCACGCCGAGCATATCGTCGGGCCGATGTCGGATGAACTGCTCGACGACCCCTTTGGCCGCCTCCAATCGCGATAATCGCACGCCCTCTCCCGCCGCCAGGCTTTGGTCCATACTGCTGGAGATATCGATCAGCAACTGGATGGCGATGCCCTGCCGAGTCTCCTCGCCCACCTGCCGCTCGATTTGCGGCCCGGCGCAAGCGGTGATCAATAACGCGATTCCCAGCGCGCCCAACCCCCGAACGCGACGGAGCCAACGGAGCCTGCGGGAGGGTGGTACATTTCGCCACACCGCCAACCCCGACACGGCAATCGCAGCGCGCGGACGCTGGTGCAGCGCGACCAGCGCCAGCGGCAGCAGAACCAATAGCCACGGATAGGCGAACGTCATGGGCCGGGATCGCTGACAGTGATGGTGATTTCGGGGAACCGTCGTTTCCGGCCCTGGGTTTCCACCGAGATGGCGTTCATCTTGATGGTCCCGGGCTCGAGGGCCTGCCAGATGACCACGCGTTGATGGACCACGATGCCCTCGTCGGTCCGCTGCACCGGCAGCTTCTCGACCGCGCGCAGCCGCAGCAACGGATCGGCGGGAACGTGCAGACGGACGGCAGCGGCCGAATCGGCCTCGACGGCCAGTTCCAACCGCACCGGTTCGCCTGGGACAACGCAGAATGTGCGGGGCGTGCAGACCAGACGGACATGCTCTTGCGCCACGCCCAACGGCGCCAAACCGAGCAACAGCGGCAGCAGCGCGAGCGGGGCGGCCGCGTTGCACTTAACCTCCCGTTTCATCGGCGGTTCTCCGGAGGCGATGGCGGAAGAACCGAGCCAGCTGCTCCGCGCAATCGCTATGGGTGTCAAGTTCCAGAAAATCAGCGCGGACCGCAGTGAAATCGTCCCGCAGGCGGGCGCGTTGGGCGCCGAACGCGCTCTGGCACGCGGTGCGCCCGGATGGCCCGAGGTCCGCCACGAGCGTCTCCCCAGTCTCCGCGTCGCGGACAGCGGCCAAGCCGCAGGGCGGCGGATCGATTTCGCTGGGGTGATTTACCGCGATGCCCACCAGGTCGTGACGAAAGGCCGCCGCCCCGAGTCGTTCGCGATCGATGTCGAACAGAAAATCGGACAACAGCAAGACCAGGACCCGACGCCTCGACAGGTGCAGCAGGGCCTCGAGCGCGGGCGCGGGATCGCTGCCGAGACGGCGGGGCTGGATAGCCAGGAGATCGGCCAGCAGGCGCAGCGCGTGTTGTCGGCCTTTGCGGGGCGGGAGAATCTGTTCGACCTGGTCGGACCACAGGATCATCCCGACCCGGTCGTGGTTGTGGGTCGCGGACAGCGTCAGCAGGGCGGCCAGTTCGTGCATGGCATCCCATTTCGTGCGGCCCGGGGCGGCGATCCGGCAGGAAGCCGAAGCGTCCACGACCAGCCAGACGACCAGCTCTCGCTCCTCGACATAGCGTCGGATATGCGGCCGGCCCGTGCGGGCGGTCACGTTCCAGTCGATCGTTCGGACTTCATCGCCGGGATAGTAAGGACGGATTTCATCGAAGTCCAGTCCCCGCCCCTTGAACGCGCTCCGGTATTCGCCGGTCAGCAGGTGTTCGACCGGATAGCGGGTGCGCAGTTGGAGCTGGCGCAGGCGTTGGTCAAGGTCGAGCGGCGACATGGGACGCTCCAACGTCGTGGATCGGCACCCGCTCGACGATGCGGTCGAGCAGCGCGTCGGAATTCAACCCTTCCGCCTCCGCCCGATAGCTGATCGCAATCCGGTGCCGCACCACGTCGTGCAACATGGCCTTGACGTCGTCGGGCACCACGTAATCGCGGCGACGCACCAGCGCATGCCCGCGCGCGGCCAGCGCCAGATAGATACTGGCGCGGGGCGAGGCCCCAAAGCGGATGTACGCAGCCAGGTCTTCCAGTCCGTGGCGGGCAGGATGACGCGTCGCCGCCACCAGACGCAGGATGTACAGCTCGATCTTCTCGTCCAGGTGGACCGCATCGAGCGTGCTGCGCATCGCTAGGATTTCGTCGAGCGTCGCCGCGGGAGGCACGCTCGTCACGGGGGCGGTGCGGGCCACCCGGCGCATGATCTCGTGCTCCTCGTCGTGCGTCGGATACTCGATCAGCAGCTTGAACATAAAGCGATCCACCTGCGCTTCCGGCAACGCGTAGGTACCCTCCTGCTCGATCGGATTCTGGGTCGCCAGCACCATGAACGGTTCCGGCAATTTGTGCGTCTGCCCGCCCAGCGTGACCTGCCGCTCCTGCATCGCCTCGAGCAAAGCGCTCTGCACCTTGGCGGGCGAGCGGTTGATCTCGTCGGCGAGCACCACGTTGGCAAAGACCGGTCCCCGATGCGTCTCGAACGCGCCGGTCTCGTGCCGGTAGATCTGGGTGCCGACCAGATCGCCGGGCAACAGGTCGGGCGTAAACTGGATGCGGCTAAATCGGGCGCTGAGCGCCTGGGCCAGCGTATTGACCATCATCGTCTTGGCAATGCCGGGAACGCCTTCCAGCAACACATGGCCGTTGCACAGCAGCGCGATCAGCATCTTTTCCAGCGGTGTACGCTGGCCGACGATCACCCGGCCCACGGCTTCCAGAACGAGATCAAGTTTATCGGGGACGGTGTCTGGCATGATGGTGCATCGATCCTGCATCGTTCGTCAATCGCGGAGATCCCTGATGTCCGACACTTATTGTCTTGCCGGTCCTCATCGCGTCTCACTGGCCTCGATCGGACTGAAATCCGCGATGCTCGCGTTCAGGCAGTACCCAACGTGAGTGATACTCTTCAGCGGCCGATCGAGTTTTGCCGTCACCGTCGCATCGCCGCCCTGGAATGTCACGCTGCCGGACGCGAGATCCACGGTCACAATCAATTCGTACGGTTGTCCCAGTTCCGTGGCGCAGGGGGTCGTCGCGCCCTCGTTGTTGGTCAACGGACCTTGGATAATGGCCGCGGTTTTCATCTTCTGACGCAGCCCGCACTTCACCAACCGGGCCTCGTCCGCACTGTCCCCAAACGAAAGGTAACCGTTGTTGGCGCCATCCGCATTGGCATACTGCAGTTTGCATTTCAGAGTGACTTTGCCGGTCAGCGGCGCGTCGAGCTGTTTCAGGGCCATGCCGACCTGTTTCGCTTCGGAAGCAACCCGGTAGCCCAGTTGCGTCTGGTAGACGCGAGCCTGATCGAGTTGGGCGAAATCGGCATCCTTGGAGGGCAGGCCGGCCGTGCTGCCGGTTTCCGCACCTGCCGGTTTCTTCTTCGCGTCTTTGGGCTTCGCGGCGGGCGGGGCCGGTGGGGTTGCGTTCGCGTTCAACTGGTCGATCTTCTCGTCCGTCAGCGCCGCCAGCGCGTCGCCGTCGCCGCCGAGACAGCACAGTGTCCCGTCGGTGGTCGCGATGTACAGGTTGCCATACGCGCCGGACATGCCGTCCAGCAGCGGCGAGGTCGGCAAACGGAGACCAGAGAGGATCTTTCCGGACTGCTTGTCGACCGTCAGCAGGATCGAACCGGATTCGCCGTTCAAGGCTTTTTCCTGTTCGACCATCAGTTGCTGCACCTCGTCCTCCGTGATCCGGCGTTTGATCTCGTCCTGCCGCATCAGTTCCGCGGGACCGAGCACGAACAACCGGTCATCGGAAGCCACCATCGCCCGGACCAGGATCGGCAGCATCACGCTCCACTGGTCCTGGTAATCGTAATCCTTGGCATGCAGATGGAAGACGTATTCCTCCGACCAGCGGAAGTACTGGCGGAGCCGTCCCCAGGTGTAGATCCGGTCTTTGTCGAAGGTGATCATGCGGCCGGCCGGGGCGCCTTTGGCGCCGGCCTGCGTATAGCCGGAATGCCCCGAGGCGTGGTAGTTGCCGTAAATCCAGTAGGTGCGGTGCCACCAACTGTCGTCCAGGAATCCCGTGCCGCTGAACAGATGCGCGTCCTCGCCTTTCTGCTTGTTGGCCACGGGGTCGTGCGTGGTGGCCATATCCGGGCCGTACGTGCCTCGTTCGTAGCCATACAGCTTGCCGCTGAACGGCAGATCCAACCGGTTCCCCTCCAGGTCGAACGGCTGATACCGCATGAAGATCTTCTTTCCGTTGGTCGAGAGCAAGTCGGTCAGCGCCTGCGGCATGTTGAGGATCTCGTGCCGCATCTGTAGCGGTTCTTCCGTGCCCGGCACCTTGTCGTCCATCAGGTGTTCCTTGATCTTCCGCCCGGTCAGCGCGTCGAGGATCAGAAAGCGGATGCCGCCGTCGGTGAACATCGAGCGCCCGGCCACGGTGTAGACCCGGTCGTTCATCACCAGCACGTTGCCGTGGACCGGGTGGGTGGCTTCCATCCGCTCCAGGTACATGTGGTTCGCCAAGGCCGGCGCGGCCTGATACTTCCATCGCAGCGCCCCGCTGCTCAAGTCCAGACAGTACACCAACCCGTCGGTCGCCCCGAAGTACACCAGCCCCTTGTAGACGGCGGGCGAGGAATCGATCCGTCCGCCGGGGACGAACCGCCAGAGCAGCTCGCCGGTGCCGGCCGCAAAGGCAGCCAGGACAGGATTGTCCTTGTCGGCCACCAGCACCTTCTGATCGGCGATCACCGGCTGGGTCAACGGGCCGGAAAGCCGGGCCGACCACTTCAGTTTGCTGGGCGCGCTGATCCCGGCGGCACGTCCGCTGCGCGTGACATCGCCGCGATAGGTCGGCCATTCGCCGGCTTCCTGCGGCTGCGGTTTGGGAAAAGCCGCCAGCGCGTCGCCGACAACGTTCAATCGCTGGTCATCGGGAGTGGGCCGCAGCGCGATCTGGGAAGCGGTGGCGGGCGCCAAGGCCGTGAACCCATACATTTTGGCTCCGATGTAACACGAACACGGATGCTGCGGCGCATACAGCAAGCCGTTGGCGGGCATGATGCCGTACAGGCACGCGCCGCGCACCCAGTGATGCAGCGTCCATTGGCCCGTCTTGATGTCCACAAACTCCGTGCCGGTCCGGCTCATGATCAGGTAATCTTCGGTGGCCTTGGCCGGGTAACAGCGGTGGTGGAACCAGTAGGCGGGGATGTCGTCGAACTTTGCCTCTTCCACCCCCGAACCGGGATTTCGAGCCCGAATCTCGCCGGTCCCGGTCGGGCTGTCTTTCGATCCGGACGTGGTGTTCATCGCCCAGATCTTGCCGTCAATCATCAGCAGATCGCTGGGCGACTGATAACCGCCCGAAAGATGCTTGGCTGTCCACAAGGTCTTGCCGTTTTCGGTGGACAGCCCCGCCACTTGCCCGTCGGCGCTGCCTCGGTGCGGAACGTAGTCTTCACCGCCGACAAACGTCACCACCCCACCCTGCACCACCAGCTTGGGCGCGTAGAAGGTGGCCATCTGCTTCCATACCGGCATTTCCGCGGACTTCCACAGGACGCTGCCGTCCTCGCGACTGAGCGCCACCACCTGCTGACCGTCGAAGAAGTAGACCTTGCCCCGCGACGCGCTCAGCGTGGCGGGCGCAACCCAGTCGAACGTCTTGGACCAGAGCACCGCGCCCGCCTCGACATCGCAACACAGAATCTGCTTCGGGCGTTGAATCCACCGGCCGCTGGGATAATTCATCCGCGGTCCATTCTGGAATTCCTCCTGCTCGTCGTTCGTATCGGCGACCAGATACAGCAGTCCGTCCTCGTGGATGATCTCTTCGGTGCCTTCCGTGCCCGCGAGCGTCTGCAGGATCCGGCCGGTATCGGTGGCGAGCACCGAGACCGGCGCCGCGATGCCCAACGTGGCGAAGACCTGCCTTCCGGCCACGACCACCCGCCGCGGCAGCGTCGCCGGGCCGCTCTTCAACGCGTACAAGTTGCCGATCCATTGGTCGATCGGCTGCCTCCACAACACCACCCCGTTGAACGCATCGCGCGCGATCAGCTGCCAGCGGCAGGGCAGATACGGCGTGAACGTGCTCCCCTCGTCGAAGATGTAAAACACCTTGCCGTCGCCGCTGACGCACGCCGAGACGCTGGACATCTTGTCGTGATGCCGCGACCAGCGCGGCCCGCCCACCCATTGCAGGTGCTGCAGCGGCGGCTTCAGCGCCGTGTCCTTCGACACGGCGTTGCCCGTCGCGTCGTACAATTGATGCGACCAGTCGTCCATCGTCTCCGGACGCGGCTTGACGAACACCTCCGAGCCCAGAAAGGCGGTTCCTTCCGGCGCAAGGACGCGCACGATTTCCTCCCGCGACACCGCGCCCTCGCGTTCGACGATCAACAGATTGACAAAGTTGTCCACGAACGGCAACGTGGCCGACCGCCACTGGCCGACGCCGATCTGGCCGTGCAGGCCCGCCGCCACCAGCGCCTCGCGCGCCGCGCGGGCATCGTCTTCCTGGGCCACGAGCAGATGGCCCAACAGATTCGGACGCTGCTGCCGCACCGCTTGCAACAGCGCCGCGTCCGCCCCATGCACATGCACGGCCACGCCCCCGGCAAAACGGCTCTTGGCCAGAATCGTCTCCGCCCGATCCGCCGCACGGAGAACACCCGCCAAAGTAAACAAGCAGATCAGCGTTCCCCAAACGGCCACGATCGCCTTTCGAGATACCCGTCGGTTCATGTCGCGTTTCCTTTTCAAGTCCATGATCAGCCAGAGAAGGTAGAAGCCAGCCGCCGAACATCCTACCAAGGCATCCCCGCCAGGTCAAACAACTGCGACCGACCGCGAACTCGGCCGATTCGATGGACGGCACCGGCGGGGAAATCCCACGCTATTGACACGACCAGCGGAGGCTTAGAGAATCTGCTGGAAAGGAGACTTCATGAACCCAACCATCGTCGGAATCGCCCTGGGGGTACTAACGTTTGTTCTGGCCGTCTGGAACCCGGCCATCGCGACGGCCCAGGACGGCACGTCGCTTGCGTGCAAGGAGATTTCGCGCCAGGTATTGCTCGACCGCATTCACGGCGGATGGGTCGGCATGTTGATCGGCGGGCTCGAGGGGTTGCCGCACGAGTTCAAGTACAAGGAACGTCCTCGCGACACGCTGCCGGAGTTCACCTTCCTGGCCGGCGGCGCTCGCTCGGATGACGACAACGACTTTGAGTGGACGCACTTGTGGTTCATGGACCGCGAGGGCGTCCTCAAGCTGCCCTACGCGCGGATCGCCGAAATCTGGAAAGCCAACATGAACAGCGGCATCTGGGTCGCGAACAAGAAGGCCCGCGAGTTGATGGACCAAGGCGTGATGCCGCCGGAAACCGGCAGCGTGGCCCGCAACCCGCACGCCTGGTACAATCTGTCCGGCCAGTTCTGCGTGGAATCCTACGGCCTGATCGCGCCCGGTATGCCGCAGACGGCGGCGGAGATCGGCTTGCACTATGCGCGCATCGCCGTGTCCGAAGAGCCGCTGCAAGCCACGCAGTTCTGGACCAGTCTGGTTGCCCTGAGCGCGTTCGACGACGGTCCGATGGAACTTGCGTTGCAACAAGCGTTGTCCGCGGTGGACCCCCGGAGTTGCATGGCCGAAGTGGTGGCCGACGCACGGCAGGCGTTTCACGCGCATCTGGAGGACTGGAAGGCCGCGCGGCAGGTAATTCACGAAAAGTGGCTCGGGCAGCGGAAATGGAACGACAACTCGACGCCGGTCAACGGGGCGGCTGTCTGCCTGGCCTTGCTCTATGGACGCGACGACGTCTACCGGACGCTCCAGTTGGCCATGGCCCTCGGCTACGACGCCGACTGCAACGCCGCCACCGCCGGCACCGTGGTGGGCGTTCGCTGTGGCTTCCAGCGCATTGCCGCGCTGCCGCAGTTCGAGATGCCCGATCGCTATGTAAACAAGACCCGCCCGCAACTGCCCGCCGAGTGCCAGGTTAGCGAGCAGGCCGAAACCCTGCTGCGCGTGGCCGAACGCGTCATCCTCGCGCACGGCGGCGAGCGCATCACGATCGCCGGAAACCCCGGTTACCGCATCCGGCTGCAGACAGCGCAGCTGCTGGAACGACTGCCGGACCATCCTCACGGACCGGAGAACAAGCCCATTTCGCGCCTCTCCCCAGCCCTCTCCCCGTAGGACCGGGGCGAGGGAGTTATTTCGTGGCCGTTGCTATGTACGCGGGAATCCGTCCTGGAAATCCTGCCAAGAGGAGAGGCATTGCTTGCTCGCAAATCATTTAATGACGCGTCGATGGACGTCCCGTCGCATTGGCTGATCCTGCTGCGGTGATGCTGCGAAGCTCGGGCGCCTCGGTCGCGGCTTCGATCGCCTTGATGGCTTCCTCGACCGCGCCAACCCTTCGCTCATTGAGTTCTCCCCCGGGGAATTGCCGATTCTCGACTTGCAGGTTGAACATGTCGATCAACTCTCGCAACTCGGGCAGCACGTCCCGGGCGGCCGAGCCGTAACGCGTCAACTCCTTCATGATTTCGCCGGTTCTACTCTCGCTTCCGTGGCCGCCCTGGGTCTTGGCCAGGATCACCCCTGCTTGCATGCCCTCTTTGAAGTTGTACTTCACCAACGCTTTGAATCCGCCCATGCGGATCTCGTTGGCGAACATCGTATCGGCGGGGCTCGGTGTCTTGACGGCGGCAAAGATGTCGGGCCCCAGCGCCCGCACGTCCTCGACGGTCAGCCGGTTCTCGAAGAAGTTCCGCAGGGTGGCCCGCGCCATTCCATCGGCATTGCGCGCGATGGTCCGCACCGCCGGGTAGAGCAATTCGCGGTCGGTTTCCAGCAGCGTGTTTGCCAGGGGGGGCCGGAACAAGGCGGCCGCCAGTTGGCCGTGAGTCAACTGGACGGGATCGTCCCAGACGATCGGCTCGATCGGCTCGGCGGTTTGCGCGACGGCCTGGAGCATCTCGCGGACGACGGGCCTCGCCTCCCCGCCCATATTGCGCAGGGCACCCGCCGCCTTGAACCGCAGCCAGCGATCTTCGTGGGACAGCAGACGGATAAATACCGGCAACGCCTCGGCATGCTTCATGCGTCCGAGCGTCTCGCAAGCGCCCTGGGCAACACGAACATTCTGCCCTTCGGCCAGCGCCATCAGGCCGGCCGCCAGCGCCGCCGCGTCAGGGCGTCCGGCCAGCTCCTCGGCGGCCCAACCGCGGACGATCGGCGACCAGTTGCCCAGGGCGGCGACAAGGTCGCTCGCGCTCATGGTGTTACGTTCCAGATCGAAGCGGCCGGCCGCAATGGCCTCGGCCACGTCCTCGTCGCTGAGCCAGTTCGCCTGGTTGGCGTCCTTGCCGGTGATGTGCAGCGTCTTCAGCGGCAGGGAATAGGCGAGTACATACGTGGCCGTCGGACTCAGGCCATAGTAGCTGCTCTTGCCGAAATAGGTGTCGTCGTCCGTGCTGCCGGGGCCGTATTGCTCGCCGCCGTCGTAGGTGAACGATCCATCGCTCCGCCGCACCAGGTCGAGGTGCCATGCGGCTTGGTTGAAAAAGGCGGCCGCCGCGCGGGGGCCGCCCGCATTCGCCCCGAGAACGCCCCACAGATAGCTGAAGCCCTGACCCGTGTGCCCCGACTCGCGATCCTTGTAGGCAGCCGTACACATCCTGGCAAAGTAGTGCGTCTCGGCGAGCCGGTTTCCCTGGACGGCGAAAAATACCGCCGCCATGGCGTTCTTGCCGTTGTTCTCGTGATGGGGCCACGGCTCGTGCTCGCCATAGGGTATGGATCCCTTGTCCACAAAGTAGCCAAAGAAATTCGACGCCCTTTCGATCGCGGGATCAATGACCGCATGCCGCACGCCGCATTTGTTGCCCATCACGATGGCAAGATTGGCCACCAGTCCCGTCGCGTTCACCGGGCCGTAGGGCGGCACCGACCCGTGCAATTCCCCGTCGGGGCCCGGCGGGACAAGTCCATGCCCAAAGGTCCCATACATCCCCTGCCCCTTGGCAATGGCGAGCGTGTACTGTTCGAGGGCGGGAAACACCTCGTCGTCGCGGGTCAGCAGGTAGTACTCGGAAAGGAACAGCGTGCAGTAGCCAAGGTGCCACGACCCCATGTGCGGTGTGATCCTTAGCGTCCGCGGCCCGATCTTCCGGGCGAGTTCCCGCACTTGGGGCAGGTACTCGGGCTTGCCGGTGGCCATCAGCGCCAGGCCGTTGATCGCGCCCCAAATCCCCGCGTCCAGCGACTCCTGCTCCAGCACGCGGCAGGCCTGGTCGAAGATCAACTGGGACTTGGGGCAATCGTACGGCGCGGTCTCGCGGTAGGTTCCCATGACGCGAAGCTTCAGCTCCACCTGGGCGGTCTTGCCGGCCCGCCACACGGTCAAGCGTAAAAGGCCCCCGTTTGCTTCCTTCTCCGCGTCCTGAATCGCCAGCGCAAAGCTCTTGCGGGCATCGTCGATGAACCGTTCGCCGCCCGTGCCGAGAATCACATCGTCCACTTTCAACACGCCGTCGGCCGGCGACTCTTCTCCAACGTGCGTGACCAGAATCTGCCGGCTGGCCGCGGTGGTCCTGCCCTGAAGGCCGTCAAAGTGCGTTGCCGGCCTGTGGTGAATCCATCCGCGGAGCCCCGTGGCGCCGAGGTTGTAGGTGAGTTTGCGGTCCACCGTGTCGATCGCACCGGGCGCGGTGAGGTCCGGCGGCGATGATGCCGCGAGTGCGCCGGCGGTCACGGCCAGGACAAACAGGGTGGAAAGAAGGGTTCGTACTCGTGGAAGGTTCAACATAGGGTCATGTCTTTCTTTTGAGGTGTTATGCCATTTGCGGTTAACGAGCCGTCCTCGCCGCTGAAATCGGCACCTCGCAGAACGTCAGCGCCGCGATGCCGTTGGCGCCGTCGAGCAACCGGTCCTGGCTCCACGACTTGCTGTCGAGGTACGTGATGGTTTCGGCCGTCGAGGCCTGTTTCAGCATCAGCGTCAGGACGTTGCCGGCCACGGCCCCAGAGGCGACTACGCCGTTTTGGCCGTCCAGGTAGAACTCGCTGGCCAGCGCGTCCTTCCAGACCACCGGCTGGTCGAACTCCAGGGCAATCGCGTCCCTCGCATCGCTCGTGTAGTAGGCATGCTTCAGATCCGGGGGCGTGATGGAGCCGACCGGCGGCTTGCCGTAAAAACCCCGCTCGATCAGCGGCTGGATCATGTGCGCGAACTCCGACCATCCGGCCAGCGGGTAATGGCAGGTGCCGGGCGGCCGGATGCCCAAGGTCGACATGATGCCCATGTTCGCGTACAGTCGCGGCAAGGTTCGCTGGACTTCCCGCAGCCGGTTGTCCGATCCGTCGCGGCCCATCGAGCAGGACCGGGGCCAGATCTGGTAGACATAGTAGCGTTGGAGATTGGGAAAATCCTGCTTCCAGCCGGCCGACAAATCCACGAAGTACCGTTGGTAGGTTTCCCACCCGTAACCGTCGCCGGGGCCGTCGGCGCCCTGGTCGTTCTCGCCCTGGTGCCAAAGCACGGCGCGGATGCCGTGCGTAAGCCGCGCCTCGCGCACCCGCCACAGCAGCCGGCCGTAGATCGTCTGCAAATCCTCGGGTTCTTCCGGATTCCGCTGGTGCTGGTCGATCCGCGTCCCGCCGACGGCGCCGTTGATGATGCAGATGGGAACCTGCTGGCTTTCAAGCAGGCGTTTGGCCAGTTCCATCCCCCACCAGCCAAGCTCGGCCCGATGCTCGCGGCGTGACGCCGCATGGGCCTCGCCTCGCTCGAACTTCCAGACCGGGTTGCACCACAGGGTTTGCCCTTGCTTCTGGTGGTACTCCAGGTCTTGCGGAGAACCGTAACTTCGAATCCACGGGCTGGTCTCGCGCGGCGATTCCTCGCCGGTATCCGTTGCCAACGCATTGGACTGGCCCTGGATGATGTAGGCGTCGCCGCAGACGATGTTGTCGGCCCGATGCAGGACGGTCTCCCGGCCGCCGCGACGCGCGCCGAACTCGACGCGGTACTTGACCAGGCCGGGCTTGAGCTTCGCCGACAGCGCGTACTGCGTGCCGTCGGCGAGGTCCTGCGTTCGCTGCTGGTACGGTTGGCCGTCGCAGTAGACCCTCAGAAACACGTTCTCGGCCGGTTCGTCCAGGGTGCCGTGGCAGTGGAACGTCCCTTCGTTCGCGTCGTCGCGGGCATAAAACTGGTTGTCCACGGGCATCTCGTCGGCGGTCGGCTTGCGATGCACCCACGCATCCACGGCGGGTTCGGTCACTGCGATGGCGGCGGTCGCCGTGGCCGGCTCGCCGCCGTTGCTGACCGTCGCCGTGATGGTCAGCGTGCCGCTGTTCTGCGCTCGCTTGAGAACGAGCTTGCCGGGGGCGGTTTCCTGGATGACCGCCATGCCGGAAACGTCCCAAGTGGTCGTCAGATCGGCGGCGTCGCGATCCTGCAGTTCCTGGAGGTTGCTGATCGTGGGCAGCAGTTCGAGGGTCTGACGCCCATCCCAGGCCGCCGGGGCCGTGAGTGCGACCCTCGGTTCGGGAATCGCTTCCCGGATCGTGACGGGGATGTCGCGTGTCCTGACGCCGTCGGGGTAAACGGCCCTAAGGCGGACCGTCAGCGAGGTATCGCCGGCAACGCGGCCGGCCTCGAAACGCAAGGCAAAGCGGTCCACGGCCGCGAGGGTCTCTTCGCCATCCTGGCGGATGACCCAGTAGACTTTCTGTGCGCCATCGGCCTGGGCGGCGATTGTAGCGCCGGCGCCCTCCCGCACGATCAGCCGGTCGGGCGAGGCCGAGAAGGCGGTGCCCTGCTGGACGATAGGCCCGACAAGGGTCTGCAGGCGCTTCTGGTTTTCATACTCCAGTCTGACCCAATCCGCTGAGCGGGCTACCCGGGAGATGCGCACCTCGTCGATATCGCCCGTGAAACTGTAGTTGTTGTACCAGCCGCCGATCCACAGCCGGGACGGGCTCTGGATCGACAGGGGGGTGCCCCGTGTCGGCCCCCGCCCGGCGAGGGCGCCGTTGACGTAAATCCGGGAGTCGCCTTCTTGGTAGGTATGCACGACGTGAAGCCACTGGTTCCTGGGAAGTGTGCCATCGCTCGCCACGTTCCCGTCCGAAAAGTAGCAATCCATTCTCACGTGCGGCGGGCTGGCGAACTGCATCACCACCTTGCCCTGGGCCTGCTCATTGCCCCAGGCCAGGACCGTGCTGTTGACCGTTTCGGGGCGGAACCACGCCTGCGAACTGTGCGGGGCGGCGCCGGAGGGGAGGTTTTCGATCTTGTCGCCGCAGAAGATGCCCTTGCCGCCCGGAAAATGCCGCGCCCGGCCGATGATCCCCGCGATGTCGGCCGTGCCGGTGTCGTTCGACTCCAGCGTGCCCACCTCGTCTTTCACCGACTCGTCCATGTGCCAGACGCTCACGTACCCGTTCGATGCGTTGAACACCGCCTGGCCGTCCGACGCGTTCGCAGCGCCGGGATTGCCCCAGTGCATCTTGATCTCCTGCCTCGCATTGCCCCGGATCTCGGGGATTCGAACCCAAAACGCGGCCGTGCCTTGCGTAGCGTCCCACTGGTCGATGTGGTACGGCAGCGGCTTGCCCTCGGCGGTAAAGAAGCGAATGTCCGCCCCGTCCGGCCGGACCTGGCCGAAATCGAACCAGTCCTTGTCCAATCGCACAAGCAGCGGGAAACCTTCCACCGACGCGGTTGCCGTCAAATCGGCCCCTTCCGGCGTGGTCAAAACGAACAGCGAGCCCGAGTGCCGCCAGGAGTCTTCCTGGGCCCGGGGGGAACTGGCCAATGTCAGCAGCAGTGCGATGCCGCAAAGAATACTACGTCTCATGGGTTCCTTCCGTTGGTTTCGTTCACGACCGTCCCACGCATCAGCTGACGAGCTGGTGATGGCTGTCCGGACGCATTGGCTGATCCTCCCGCGGCAAAGCCCGGCGAAGATCTGGCATGGCCAGCTTGGATTCTACGGCTGTCCGCTGGGATTGCATCTCCATTTCTGGCAAAATAACCGCCATCTTTGGAAACGTCTTCCATCGTCGTGCAAGCCATCAATGGAACAGCCCATGCAGAACTCGCCACGCATCATCCTGCTGCTGGAAGCGACCCGAGGATTTGATCGGGGGCTGCTGTCAGGGGTCGCGAGATACTCCGCGCTGAACGGACCGTGGACGTTCTATCGCCGGCCGCACGGCTACTTGGAATCGAAATCGCGGCTTGATTTCAAGGAACTCGTAGCCTGGAAGCCGGATGGTGCCATCGGTCCCGTTACCCAACTCGACGAACTCTCGCGTCTGCACGTGCCGCTGATCGCGTACGACGTGAACGAGTACTCCGGACCTGTGCCTTGTGTCCTGTCCGAGGACTTTGAAGCGGGACGACTTGCGGCCCGACATCTGCTGGATCTCGGGCATCGCCATTTTGCCTTTTGCGGATACCATGGCATCCGCTGGTCACGCGAACGCTGCCAGGCGTTCTGCAATCTGGTGGAACGGGCGGGATGCTCCGTCCAGGTGTACCGGCCGCCCAGTCGCAGACGTGCGGCCTGGGCAAAGGAAGAGCCTCATGTGAGGCATTGGCTGGAGACGCTGCCGAAGCCGATCGGGATGCTCTGCGCGAATGATGATCGGGCCGCGTCGATTCTGGAAACGTGTCAAGCACTGCGTTACGGCGTGCCGGAGGACGTCTCTGTCATGGGAGTCGACGACGACCAGTACGTCTGCGAGTTGCAGAATCCGCCGCTGTCAAGCGTCCGGATGGCGTCAGATCAGGCGGGCTATGAAGCGGCCGCCTTGCTGAAGCGAATGATCTATGGCGAAGAGAAGCCGTCCGGCCAGCGGATTGTGGCGCACGCAACGGGTGTCACGTCGCGTCAGTCAACCAACGTGCTCATGGTTCGCAATGCGGATGTCAGAAAAGCGCTTCGCTTCATCCGCGAAAACGCCGGTCGCCCAATCCACGTCGCGGATATCGTCAAAGCTACCGACCTTTCGCATCGCACGTTGAACGATCAATTTCATTCGGAGTTGGGCTGCTCGATCAGCAAACAGCTGATTATCGCGAGAATTGCTTACATCTCCCGTCTGCTGACCGACACGAAGATGCGGATTCACGATATCGCGACCGTGGTCGGCTATGAAGACGATCGCCATTTCTCCCGATACTTCAAACGCGCGACCGGCTTGACTCCACAAGCCTACCGGCGAAAGCACGCGCCCCCGTAACGCGAAAACAACGGAAATACGAGAAGCGGCGTCTCCAGAACATTGGCGTCGTTGCTTGTCAAAGCCTCGAAACCCAGGAGAAGATCATGTATCCGAGCAAATCGAGTGACAGCTCAATGCGCTTCGTACTCGTTGCGTCGTTGATGGCGATGGCCACAGGGGTTGTGCTGGCGGGAACGGCGGAAGCGGCTTCTGAGGAGCGGGGACAGTTCCGCGCTGCTTGTGTGAAAGTCGATATCACCCCGGACACGCCTCAGTGGCTTCAGGGCTACGGTCCGCGTCAATCGACGGCAGTCCATGATCGCATCTACCACCGAATTGCCGTCCTGGACGATGGCACGACAACGTTTTGCCTCGTGTCGACGGATATCTGCACGATCTCGCCGTCTTTCTACCATGACTTCTGCGAGAAGCTTGAGCGCCAGACGCAGATCCGTTCCGATAACTTCTGGTGGTCAACGACCCACACGCATTCAGCGCCTCATGTTGGACCGCAGGATCTCGCCAAACTGTTTGCCGGCACGCTGGGAGACCGGTTTTCAATCCAGCATGATACGGCGTACTGGGTATCCGTCGCGGACAAACTGGTGCATGGCATCAAGGAAGCACTGTCACGGCTCGAACATGCACGCCTGGGGATCGTTTCCAGTACGGCCGCGGCCAACGTGAACCGTCGCCAGCGCCGGGCGGATGGCCGGACTGTCCTGGGCGTGAACCCCGAGGGGCCTGCGGACCGGCAGCTCGGCGTGTTTCGGCTCGAGCGACCTGACGGCACGTTGATCGGGCTGATCGCCAACTATGCCATCCACGGCACGGCTCTGGGGGGCGGGAACAGCCTGATCAGTGGCGATGTGCCGGGGTTTGCGGCGCAATATGTGGAACGTTCGACCGGAGTACCACTGCTGTTCATCAACGGTGCGGAGGGGAATGTGGCGCCGTTGCACAGCGTGGGGGCGAACCTTGAGGATCCGCGACTAAAAGAATACGACACGCTGCTGGGCGAGCGAATTCTGGTGGCCAATGCCGCGATGGGGAACACCACGGCCGATGTCACGCTACGAGTTGGAAAGACTTTCGTCGAAACGCCGCGAAAAGCTGGACTCGGCTGGCCCGACGCCCTGGCGGATTATTCCTCCCTATCGGCCGACGGTACACCTCAGGTACGGGTGCCGGTCTATAGTCTGACCATCAACAGCGATACCGTGATCTGGGCCGCGCCGCTGGAACTCTTTTGCGAAATGCCCTTGAGTATTCGAGCGGCTTCTCCGTTTGCAGATACCTTCTACTTCGGACTGACGAATGGCTCACTGCTGTATCTAACCACGAAGGCAGCATTTGCAGAAGGTGGATACGAGCCGAATGTGTCGCCCTTTACGGACCGTGCCGAAGCCG
>Ga0351906_1007_pt2 | contig 66996 bp, 64 predicted proteins | sample BONcelHT113001E5_FD_206866 | JGI IMG/M metagenome (GOLD analysis project Ga0351906, IMG submission 206866) | Enriched cells from coal bed in the Powder River Basin, Montana, United States - BONCAT cells T11 rep1 HSBNCT.T11.300.1.E5 ... | reverse complement strand
TGTTTCAGTCCTTCATCAAATGTAGTCTGCGATCTAAAACCAAATTCCTGTTCTGCACGGGAAACATCGAGACAGCGTCGAGGTTGACCATCAGGTTTACTGGAATCCCAGGTTACAGTTCCCTGATATCCTGAAAGTTTGTGAATCTTATCAGTGAGATCCCTGATTGTTATTTCCATCCCTGCCCCAAGATTGATCGGCTCTCCTCCCTCATATCGTTCTGATGCAAGAACAATTCCCTGAGCCGCGTCATTAACAAATAAAAATTCACGTGATGCAGTTCCAGTACCCCATACCTCAACAGTTGGTTGGCCTAACCTTTTTGCTTCAACAAATTTCCTGATTAGAGCCGGTATTACATGAGAACTTACGGGATCAAAGTTATCTCCAGGTCCATACAAATTGACCGGCAGTAAAAAGATTGAATTAAACCCATATTGTTGCCGATATGCCTGTGACTGAACAAGAAGCATCTTCTTTGCTAGACCATAGGGTGCATTCGTTTCTTCAGGATACCCATTCCAAAGATTTTCTTCTCTAAATGGAATAGGAGTGAATTTCGGGTATGCACATATAGTCCCTATCGCAACAAATTTCTGGACCCCGGAAAGCCTGGCTGCCTCCATTAATTGTGTTCCCATTACTAAATTGTCATAAAAGAGCTCAGCCGGATGCGCTAGGTTGTACCCAATTCCTCCCACCTTTGCTGCAAGATGGATAACGATATTCACTCCAGCTATGATCCGATCGCATTCAGACCTGAACCTCAGATCACACTCTTTACTTCTTGGAATAATAATTTGATCCGATGTGACGCCACGCAAGTAAAGCTCATTGACGACACGACATCCCAAAAAACCGGCACCTCCTGTTACCAGTATCTTCTTCCCACTCCAGAATGTATTCATAATTAATCCACCATTTACCAGAAATCAGAAACCCAGTCAGTTAATTTAGTATCTCCTACCCCGTACATAATTACACCAGTATCTTGCCTGTCTGCATCAATCATCATTAATCAAATATGAACTACCTATTAATAACCGCTATTCATATTACCTATCCATTATGATACATCATCAAAGAAAGCATCCCCACAATAAGAGCGAAATTCAGGAATAAACCCTATAAAAATCACCAGATTCTTCATGATGAATTCGGCCGGGCCTCTAAGCCTATTAAAATAATTGCTCTCACCATTAAAAATCAATCCTGATTTGTGATATAGAATATTCAAATTCAACCTGTTCAAAATACAAATACTTGTGAATATGATGTTTAGGTGTATTCTGATGAGGTTATGAAGTTAATTTATATCTACATTATACTCCCATCTTCACGATCTTAACAAGCGAATTTAATATAAGTCCGGTAGTCATTAATAACAATCCAAGGACCAGTGATATTCCACTAAACATGGTAGAAATAAAAACAAATTTTCCAGTTGAGTAAAACTGAGTAAAGGCAAAAAATCCGACAATTACTCCGAGAATTACAAATGTGGAACCTGAAAAACCAAAGGTTAATAATGGTCTGCGATATCCAATAACACCGATAATATGAGTTAACACATCCATCCCGTGACTAATCGGATTCTTTTTATGCTTGAAAGGGACTTCATAACGAACAGTAATCGGAACCTCAGAGATATTAAGCCCAATTCTGGAATAATGATCAATCATATCAGATTCAATATTATAGCCATCAGAAGGAAATTGGAACAGTTCAATAGCCTTTGAACTAAATGCCCTGAATCCCGATTGAGAATCTGTACTTTTATAAGAACTTCCCATATTAGTAGCCAAATCAAGAGTCCGTTGTCCTATTCGTCTATATGAAGGGATATCATTTTTGCAGTCTTTTAAATGTCGTGATCCGATTACCAGGTCTGCTTCATTAGCAAGTATAGGATCAAGAAGATCTGGAATTTCACTCGGATTATGCTGTCCATCCGCATCAAGCATCACGATGGCGGAACACCCAATCTCCCGAGCTCTTACAAATCCAGCTTTTACCGCGTTTGCCTTTCCCTGATTTTTTTCCAGTTGAACAACATCTGCTCCGGAGAGCCAGGCAAGATGAGCAGTCCGATCATTTGAACCATCATCAACCACAATTACCCTCCCCACATGCTGAAGACTAAGCAGGACTACCATGCCAATAGTAAGTTCTTCATTATAAGCAGGGATGACCGCAATAATATCATTAAGAGGTACTTTACCCTTAAGAGAGGTGTTTGGTGGTACATAACGGGTTAATCGGAGAACCTGATTGATGCACCCTATAACTCGTGTTACATCTGGAAATGGAATAATCGATTTCTTCTGCAAACTCTCAGATGAAGTAACCACTGCATCAGATGAATCTTCTTTTAGAGTTTTCTCTGCTTCAATTAATGAGGGAAAAGGTAAAGAATGGATAGAAGATGGATTAAAATTAGTATGAGAGGAATGAATGGAATTCATCTGATAATTATACTCCTCTGTATCAATCGCACAAGATGGATAATCAGTATCCTCTGATGACATACAAGAGATAGGTTAGAAGAAACTCTGTATATAAGAATATGCAAAGCAAATATTTATCACTGAACCCTTTTTTTATTGAGATCATTTCTACAAGGACAAACCTATATGTAGATCAATAATAATCAAGGTTAAAAAATATTGCATTTTTTAAAAGAGATTAAATTTTTTTCGACAAATCTTTTTAAAATAATTGCGCTTTTTGTTGGAAATCAATATTAGAAAATAAATAGCGAAAAATACCAGTCTAATTTTTTTGTTTAATTAGATATTCGGTATTAATTTTCTTTCATTCTTCGATCCTTATTATCCATGGCCATGATAAAATATCCAAGATACTGGCGGTTAACTAAAATTTAATAATATTTGAGAGATATTATTTTTAGAGAGCCAAAATCAGATTAAACAATATCCTGGTACCCCGCGTTGGTTATAAAAATCAGAACAATCGGATAAAATATGGAGTTATTGCAATAAAAAGTATGCAGAATATCTGCCTAGAGAAATAGATGATTTTCCAATAACTTCCCCGGTTGGAGAGAGAAAAAGTGGATATGAATTCTCACCATTTCAAATAATTAGCATTATTGATATACTAATGGATTCAGAATTATGCCTAACCTCCTGATCCGAAACATTTATGCAATTATACAACATGAATAGACTTGAGTATTAAGGAGTCAATATGAAAGGTAGAATAATTATTATCACCATAACCATTTTAATTCTTGCGTCTTCAGGTGTTTATGGAACAGATCTGAAAATCCCCCAGAAGAATATTTTTTCATCCCTCATGTCATCTGCCGGATTAACTCAAACCAGTAATGACCATGAAATTGTCTCTGAATATCCAGACATAAAAAGTACTACAATCCCTTTTACAGAAGATAGTAAAACTCCTGTTATTAGGTATACTAATGAAAATCTTCCTGAAACTATAAACAATCTGATAGAATATATTGATTTTCAGACAGCAAAAAATATAAAAGGACAAGTATATATTTATTTTAAACTTCCTTCTCCTGACGCTTCAGTAAACCAATCAAAAGCAGTAGCAGATTTTATATTAAGTAGGAAGGAGTGGATAGGAGATCGCTCATATGACTCTGTTGTCGCGGAGATTTATATACACTGGGTAGCAAATGATGCACTTCCCTTATTTATGACAAATCCAATAAACGAACAATTGTACAAACAATACATTATTGGAATTGAGGATAAACGATCCAGTCCCATTTCACCAACTCATTTAGGTTATTATTATTCAGGACTTGATAAAACCAATCTAATGGATCAATTCCTGCTCACATTATAGATAATTTTTTTACTTGTTCTCTAACGTGAATCAACAATTAAAGTCCTTTGAGAACTAAAATTTCATTTTCTGACTGGAACATTATATTTATTATAAAAAATTAGTGATATTATTATAAAAGGAGAGTGTAATTATAATACAAGTCTGTTCTCCTTATCCGAAAAAAACCTAACTACTCCATGTATAATAAACAAAAAATAATTAAAATATTATCTCAATTTTTACTAATAATAGCAATAAATCCAATTTTTACATTGCTTTTTGTAGGTATAGTAAACGGAACCCCTGTACCTGATTATTTCAATGAAAATATCTCCGAAAGTAATCACCCAATATATTTGGATCGGACATCTGATAGTTACATCCCGGTTATGCGATACAGTAGGGAAAACCTTCCCCAATTAATAAAAAAAGATATCGATCATATTGATTTTCAAATATCAAATATGAGTTGGAGCAATGTAATGGTGTACTTCTCTGAAAACCCGGGATTAGTAAATATTTCGATCTCACGGATTACATCCGAATTTATTGTAAGTCGGCCGGAATGGATAGGGAACCGGTCAGCGGAATCTCTTACAGCACAGATTTTTTTAAACTGGGCAGAAGATACGATGAAGACTCACAGGTTTTTTAAATATTTTTACCCATCATATATATCAATAATTAAAGGAGGTGTACCTGGATCTATCCATCCAACATACCTTAGTTATTGGTACTTAATTAAATCAAAACCAGTTATCAGGTATTCAGAATATAATATCCCTGCAGATATCTCCAAATATGTAGATGCAATTGAATTTCAAGCAAGTAAGGAAACTGATGATCAGGTTATGATATATATGCATCCAGATATCAATGTAGTCAGTTTGACGGCATCAATCAAGATTGCAGATTTTATTATGAGAAGCCCTCATTGGATAGGGGACCGAAGCAGAATTTCGGTGATAACCGAGATATATCTCCATTGGTTCGCTGACAATATTGGAGTAGCATTTAAGCGACAAATAATTTTAAACACAATATACACCTTTTTTGTAATTGGTAGTGAAGATAACCGGACAAGTCCAATTTACCCGATTCACCTAGGATATTATTATCGCGGGCTTAATAAAACACCGGTTATGGATCCATTTCTTCAAAGAATATAATAAAATCGGGTATTAACGGCCATATATATGTTATTTTCATCCTTCCGTTTCATTTTTTCATAGGATTATCACCTTATGGCCGCCAATATTAAAACGGGATATCATGAACTAATAATAATTAGTATCGAAAAACCCATCGCTTCTAATAAATTAACATACAATATTCAGACAGAAAAGGATCCTGATTAAAATTATTCTGGCTATGATGAAAAAGAAAGAAAATCCATATTTAATTACGATACTCGTTTTTGTTAAGGTATTGAAAAATGTTAGCAAGTGTGTGAGTTGCATCCAGACTTATAGGTATTATTTCTCCACTTCCCGGATTATATGAAATTCGCTGCGTATAATCCTCATATCCATCCATTCTAATGATGACCTCATGAGATGGAAATTCATCTTCACAAACCATAACCATAATTGGTGAAGAACCATAATATTGACCATCGAAAAAAACTTCACCAATATGAGGGACAGAATCCACCTTGAACCAGCCATAATCTACACTATTTCCAAATGTATCAGGTGTATCTGCACATACTATACCAATAATACAAAATATGCTAAATATCAGAGTTGGCACTATAATTTTTATATTAATAACTTCTTTTCCTTGATTTTGATAAATTAACCGATAAATCATAATTGTTATTCAATCATAATCGTAGATATAAATTTGCCATGCATTCACTAAAACAATATAGAAATCCACATTAACCATTTCAGGGTTCAATCCTGAAAAATATGATAATTATCAGGGATTTCAATTGGAATAAATATGAATTTAAATTATCTTAGTATAACATAAGAATCTTAATAAGCAAATTTTATAATCATAATATTGTCATAGGAGAAGGCTCCCAAAAAAGGAAGGGGAATCAAAATATTGTTATCTAAAATTCATGATGGATTTGCATAAAATCCAAGAGTTCCAGTAGTACCTGCAACTGACAACTCCTTACTTCCATCAAACCCCACCCCATTGAACTGGGCATTAATATTCATCGTAATTGGATATTGCTTACCTGCATATTTAATAAAGGCATCATTTGAATGAAGCACAAGTTTCCCGGTATCCGGAGTCAGGAATCCCGAGACAATACCATTTACTTTGATAGTCCATCCTTGCTCGATAAATTTAAAAACAACTGTTCCTGAAACCAGGTTATCCTGAGAAATGGTAAATGCAATCGTAGTTCCCCCTTCAAAGGGTTTTCCCTCTGCCGTAGTTATCTTCTCCATTGAATCTTCAAGATAAGATCCTGCTACATTAAGTGCTTCCTTCTCAACATGAGTTGTATTTTCATATTGTTCAGATATTTCTTTTGCTTTCTGAGTGAGAGTAACCTGATCAAGTGCTGATAGACCGAGGCTGTCAAGCAGAGGCGTCTCGACAACAGTTGTATATTCCGAAACATGACTCACTTTATCAGTTATAAGAGCTGTGTCTGCCCCAACCGGTTGAGTACCAGCTATGATAAAAAGAAACATAGTGGCAAATATTATAATGTACGTAACAATTGGTTTCATAATCTTCCCCTTCCATAATAATTCAAAACATAGGTTCTGACTCATTATGACCATACATTCGATTGAAATGGGATATACTCTTCATTTGAAGTGCTAAATTGAGTGAAACTTATTAAAGTATTTAAAGCGTGATGTAATCTGGCAAGAGACGTAGTGCAAAAAAAACCTATAAATAGCATTACTTAATTCGATAACTAAATCGTCATAATAATCTCTAAATAACATTCGACATCCCAATGGGTATTAGCACTATGAAAATCAGAATGCCAGAAAAATATAGTTGGAATCAATATAATTACTTATTTCCAAGATAGGAAAATGGTATTAACTTCCAAAATATATTGCTTAACACTTTGAAATAAAGACTGACCAGATCACCAAGATTTACACATTAACTGTTTTGGGATTCAGTTACAGATCATTACTATAAAGGCATTTACAGCAGACAATAATTTTCCCAGCGGATCAGAGAATCGTGTGAAAAAAATATAACTGCTTTAACTATTACTAATTACTACTTGTTTCCTCGCTAAGAAAATTCCGAATATTCAATATAAGGTTAGTATGGAGATTAATTGGGACGATTTGCCCCGGTTCCGGTTTTTCAGTTAATAGTCTTGAATACTCTTCATATCCTTCAATTCTGATTATCACTTCATAAGAAGTATCATTATTACAATCTACTTTTACATATACCGGAGTATTTCCATACGAAATACTATCAAAAATAACTTCTCCTTGAGGGTGAGAATCAAATAAATACCAACCATATTCATTTAATATTTCTTTATCCTCTATTGTAGCAGAGACGAAAGGAACTAAAAAAAATAGAATAGTTAAAGATATAAAAATATTGAAAAATCGCGTAACACTCCACCATCCAAATATTATACTAATCCAATATCTATGCACTATCGCTTAAATATATGCCATGCATAAAATTGAACCAAAAAAATACTCTAAAGAATCTCAAAAAATCAAGATACCTAATGCCTATTTACCCCTACTCGAAAAACACTATTTATATGTTAACATTAGTGTGCATTCTACATATAACACTCTTTTAACTTTTATCTTTCTTTTGTACACCCATTTCATCAATATAAAGGACAGGAGAATATACCATACATTCTTGACAATTTCCATAAATACATTGATAATTAACACTGACATGCCGGGTTATGTTAATTTCATTACGTTAACCAGGTAGAGAACCACGAAGAACATTAAGGTATGAGTTAATTATTGACTATAATTGAGACTATCCAACCAATCCGAATCTGGTAGGACAGGCTCACTGATAAGGTTAAAAACGATATATTTATCTGTAGAAACGGATATTACTTTAATCAGGTTAAATGATGTAATGATATAATGTACAGTAAAATAATCCCCTAATTTAAATCTCTAATGATTAATAATCAAAGAAATACCTGTTCCAATCATATTTAAAAAGATGAAATATGTAAAGGTCAGAAAGTATTCAAAAAGATGGAACGATCTATTGAGATAACCTCACTAATTCTTGAAACTCTTGTAAATCAGAAAAAAAGCATGAGTATAGTTGAACTCATGCAGCAGACCGGAGTTCACCGCAATGTTCTGGCGAAATATATCAAAGTGCTGGAAGCACAGGGAAAAATCGAAATAACCCGTATTGGAGCAAAAAAATTTATTACGTTAAGCCAGAGAGTATCTGCTTCATTACTTAAATCATTTATTACTACACCATTAGTAATATTTGATAAATATTTATCAATAATCGATATGAATAGCCAGTTTTTAGATTTATATACCTTGGAAAACAAAGAAAATCAGGAATATTCCTTAGATAAAACATTTTTTAATGATTTTTTAACTGAAGAAATTAAAAAATTACTTCTGTATGCTTTAGAAGGAACCAAATCTAAGCAAAAACTTGAAATTTCTAAAAATTCTAAGATTTATTTCTTTTCCCTCACCACATTACCAGTTGCATTGGATAATGGAAGGCCTGGATCTGCATTAATAATTAATGACATCACAGAAACTGAAGTTCTAAAAAAGAGTTTTAATCAGATTAATGCTGCTTACCAGAAATTACTAGAGAGTCAGATTCAATTTATTGTTCGTATTGATCCAAATTATAGTATCATTTCTTCGAATTCTATTTTCATCAAACATGCAGGAATAAATGAGCAATCCATAATCGGATCTCTATTTATTCCCCCATATCCAAAAGATAATTATGATTCTGTAATTTCTCAGTTATCTTCAATATCCAGAGATAATCCATCAATTTCGCTGGATCTTCGAAGAATCAATGAAAAAGGCGATTTTTCATGGGAGAAATGGAAGATTCAGGGGATATATGACAAAAAATCTGGAAATCTTACTGAATATTTAGCTATGGGACTTGACATTACTGAATTAAAAAGAAATGAACAGGAATTTCAACATTTTAAAGATAATTTTGAATTAATTATACAGGAGCGAACAAACGAACTCCGTGAAGTAAATAGCGAATTGAATAAAGAAATTTATAGAAGGGAAATTATCGAAAGGGAACTTACTTTAATAAAATTTGCAATGGATAGTGCAAAAGATTTCATTTTTTTATTAAATTCAGAAGGTGAGATACAATACATGAATTTAATCGCTCATAAAATACTGGCAAAATCTGATAATGAAAATTTAAATATCCGGAGTATAATTAATAATTCAAATTCTGAATTGATAAATCCCTTTTCCTTTTCCCTAGATGAAATAATAAAATTTGGTCTGCTAACCATAAAAGGTACTATAAAAAATTCAGATGAAAAGGATATTCCTGTTGAGATCACAATAAGTCGGATAGTAGAGCGAGGAGAAGTAATTTTTTGTTGTGTTGCACGCGATATTACTGATCGCAATAAAATTGAACGCGATTTATTTCAATATCGTAAACATTTAGAGGAAATTATTGATGAAAGAACAAAAAGACTTCAAAAGGAAATAGATTCAAGAAACTTTTTTGAAAACGCCTGTAAAAAGGCTGAAGAAAGATTTAATTTATTTGCTGATTATTCTAATGAACTAGTTATTATTTATCATAAAGATACAGGTAAATATATTGACATAAACAACAGGGCCAAAACGTTTTTTGACATTGATCGAAAGGAGATTGAACGCTCGATCCCCGAGCATCTATCAATCATTTTCTTAGAAAACAAACAGAATTTATTAAATTTTATTGAAGAGAAGATAATTGAAATTCCACAGAATGAAGAGCATACATACCCTAATCGAATATTATACGATTCAGGTAAAGATAATAAGATAATAATTCGCATAAGGTCTATAACTTCATATTACCAGCATTATTTCCGGATTAGTATTACTGAAGGGTAACCGCAATATCAAAAATTAAAAATATATTCAGTAATTTGATTTTTTAAAAATATTACTTACTAGTATTGATTCGTTGTCCTCGTTCTTTAAGTTTCCAATCAGTTATATCCTGAATAAATAATACATATCCCAGATTTTGAAGATTATCTAATCCATAAAAGGGACTTATTAGCATCGAATAATACAAAGAACCTCCTTTATTAGTTGGATATAATTTTTTCAGTCGTATTCGGTCAAAATCATATAACCCTTCAAATTCAAATTTTTCACCTCTTTTTACTCTTGTCACAATCTGATTACTGATATTTGGATCTGAAAAGAAATCATAGCCAATAAAATCAGAAGAGCTATTCAACCCAAAAAATAAGTTTAACGCTGGATTAGAATCATTAATTTTACCATCGGTATCAATTACTCCGATACCAATCGGAGACATATTAAATATCCCACGTAGTCGTTCTTCTTTTTCTATTAAAGTTTTATTCGCTTGAATTAATTCTGAAGTTCGAATTGTCACTCTGTTTTCGAGTTCTATATTATTAAATTGCAATTCTCTTTCAAGTTGATTTAATCGTATGTGAGTTTTAACTCTAATTAGAAGTTCTTCAGGCTCTACGGGTTTTGTCAGATAATCTACTCCCCCAATACTAAAAGCCCGTACCTTATCAAATGTTTCAGATAACGCTGAGAGAAAAATTATAGGAACATCTTTAGTTTTTAAATTTGATTTTAACTGCAAACAAGTTTCATATCCATCTATTCCAGGCATCATAATATCCAGAAGGATGAGATCCGGATCGATAAGATTAATTCTTTCAAGGGCTTTTTCCCCACTTGTTGCTATTAAAACCTGGTAATTTTCCTGTTCAAGAGCAGCCTGAAGCATACCGACTGATGCAGGAGTATCATCAACCACCAGAATGGTTCCACTGTTGTCAGTATTAGTTTCATATTTCATACATCCAAACCCCTTATAAATGATACAATAGCATCATCATTAAATTTATTACAACTATGACGAATTTTTTGAATAAAAGAGGCATCAGCCTCCTTATTTTTTTCCAAAATGGTGAGAATCTGGTTAATACGAGTGAAATTTCCCTGTTTGGCAAGTAATTCGATCATTTTTAAAGTATCTTGTGAAGGTAGAACGCTATCTTCTAAGAGAGACTGATACTTATCCGGATAACTGCATTTATTTTCTGATATCTCTTTTTTCCATATAATATTCAGATTATTACCTAACAAATTTAGTAACAAATTTATATCCACAGGTTTTGCAATAAAACCGTTACATAATGATTTAAAATCGTTTTCATGATCACTACCCAATATCGAAGCAGATATACCAATTATTCTAATATCTGTAAATTCGTCATTTTTGCGAATCTCATGGATTACTTCGGGTCCTTTCATTCCATCCATAATATAATCAAGGAGAATTATATCCGGGTGCTCTCGTATGGTTATATCTATTGCATCTTGTCCATTTGTGGATATCAGGATATTAAACCCTAATGGACGTAAAAAATCTTCCAAAAAAGATGCGTTGGAAATATTATCATCTACAATTAGAATTTTTTTCCGCTCACCCTCATAACCGATAATTGTTGTAGTTTCTGCATCTTTAGGAACAAGAATGTAAGAAGGAGGAAATTCAATAATAATAATAAACTTTGATCCTTTTCCAGGTTCACTTTCCAACAATAATTCGCCATGCATCAATTCAACAAGACTTTTCGTGATTGCAAGACCAAGACCCGTTCCTTCAACAGTTTCACCATGAACTCCGACCTGGGTGAAAGGTTTAAAAATATCTTCTTTTTTATTTTCAGGAATGCCTCTCCCGGTATCAATTATTTCACAATGTAAATTATATAAATTGGGATAATTGTATATAACCCTGAATATGATGCCCCCGGTTTCAGTATATTTAATTGCATTAGTTAGTAAATTTAATAGTATTTGTCGAAATTTTCCTTCATCTCCCGATACACAGTATGGAATTGCAGTTCTGGGTTCAAAAGTAAAAGATAGATTTTTTTCTTCAGCCTGCATTCGGGTAATATTATAAACTTCCTTAAGGAGAGCCATTAAATTAAAGGCTCTTTCCTCAATTACAATAGCATGTGCCTCAATTTTACTAAGATCCAGAAGATCATTTATAAGAGAGAGAAGATGTTTCCCGCTGGTATACATCGTTTTAAGCTGCTCTTTCTGACCTTCTGTAATATTCTCATATCTTTGCAATATTTGAGTATAACCAAGAATAGCATTTAACGGGGTTCTGAGTTCATGACTCATATTAGAGAGAAAAGTGCTTTTCGATCTATTAGCTGATTCAGCCAGTTCTTTAGCTAATGTAAGTTCAAGAGTTCTTTCACGAATTAATCCCTCAAGATTTTCGCGATATTTTAATAATTCTTCTTCTGCTTTCTTTTTCTGAGTGATATCAGTAGCCTGGTGAATAATTTTTTCAATTCTCCCCTTTTCATCAAGAATGGGAGTACAAGAGATTGTAAATGTTTTTTTCAGCTTTTCAGAGGTAATTTCATCCGATTCAAAAGTCTTTGATTGAAGCACCCTTTCAAAGGGATCATTTGGGACAATATTAATAGATTCATAATACAATTTTTGGACGTTATTACCAATTAATTCTGATTCTAACTTTTCATATTTTTTTAGAGCTGCCCGGTTGGCAGATAAAATGCCACCCAAATTATCAAGAATTAAGATTGCAATTTCGGTATCATTATAAATTCCATCCCATTCTTTACTTTTTCTTTTTAATTCCTGTTCTACCAATTTAAACCTGATTACTTTATTAATTTTATTTCGCAATTCATCGGTCAATATTTTAGGGTCACCTGTTTTCTGAATATATGAATCTGCTCCCTCATCAAGAGCACGAATTACAATCTCCTCACACCCCTTACCGGTAAAAATAATAAATGGCGTTTGGTTCCCGTTTTTTCGAATTGTTTTTAGTAATTCTATACCATTAATTTCAGGCATATCATAATCAGATATAATGACATCGATATCAGTTTTTTTAAGAATTGAGAGAGCATTATCTGCAGAATCAGCCAGGTGGACAATGATATCTCCACTTCGTTCTAAGAATAATTTTACAAGATCCAGGAGAACTGATTCATCGTCAACATACAAGGCAGAAAGCATAAATCTAATTATGTTTAATTCAACTTTTATTAATTTATGCCATAGAGCGAAAAAATAAACAATGCATAAGAGGAGGATATCCGGTTAAAATATCTTATATTTTATAGAAAACACCAAAGTTCTTTTTCTGACATCTTTAACCAGAACAATTAGTAGCGCGTAATGTATATAAATCGATATATTTTCTAGACCAATTTCAGTAGTTCGCTAACTGATTTTTTGCGCTTACCAAACGATTTCGGCACCTTTATATGCAGGTGCGTTGACCTCGCGTGGTCAATCAGACAAGAGTGAAACAGGGGCCAAATACGGCTTCAATCCGAGCAAAAGAGTGTTTTAAGAGAGCGTTTGATGCGCTCGGAGAGAACTTAGAAATCGCCATTCGGGGGAAGTTATCCCAACAAATAATCTTTGAAACTGTTGTTGGAATGGCTTCTAATCAAGAATCAATCCATTCTATTTCTCATAGTCTCGAAGACATTCCCTGTGAAACTTCACTGCGGCACCACCTTAAGAAACTAGATTTTGGTATTCTCCAAGAGAGAAACGTCGAAATTCTAACTTCCCGTGCCATTTCAATACTTAATAAGAAAAAGGCCTATAAATTTGCGGTAGATTTCACTTTAGATCCATATTACGGTACGGAGACTACGGAAAACATGGAATATATCGTTAGAAGCCAGAAAAAAAAGTCTACAAACGATTTTTACGGATATGCAACACTATATGTAATCAATAAGGATCGCCGACTTACCCTCTCTCTTTTACCATTGCATCCGGACCTTTCCTCAGCGTATTATATCGCATATTTTCTTGATGTTATTCGGGCATTAAACTTCAAAATAGAGGTTTTATGCTTGGATAGGGGGTTTTATTCAAAAAAAGTAATCAAACTTTTACAACTTTCAAATGTACCCCATATTATTCCAGTAAAAAGTCAGGGGAAAAAGATGAAAGAACTACTAACTGGTCGAGGATCGAAATTTGAAGAATATACTATGAAGGATAAAAAATGCCCAGTCACCTTCAAATTAGCAGTAGTCACAACATATTCCAAAGGAAAAAGAGGGAAAAATAAAGCCATAAATTACGGGTATGTGATATTTGGCCTTAATTGGTCCTTTCGAAAAATCTTTGATGTTTATAGGACTCGGTTTGCTATCGAAGCTTCCTACCGTATGAGAAACAAATCTAAGCCTAAAACATCTTCGAAAAGTGTAAAACTGCGATATTTTTATGCCATTGTATCCATGCTTTTAAAAAATATCTGGCTGTCCCTTGCCTGGGATTATTTTTCTCCGATACAGGTAGGACCGGCAATTATTGATCTGCGTGATTTCAGGTTTGAATGGTACCTGAATCTCATCTGGGATCATCTTAAAAAACTAAGAAAATTTAGAACTCGAATTCCTTCACATAGACAACCGATATAATGGCAGGGGTGAAATATCGTCCTAATTTAGAGAGAGAAAAAATGACTTAGCGAACTACTGAATTTAATAAATAAAGGATCTTAAATAAATGTCCCCCAATTTAATTTTCGGAATGAATATTTACCCGAAGGTGTAAATTACGGTAACTGGCATTAATTCTTTCAAGTCCGGTCACATTCATTAATGGAATCGTTTCATTAAAGAGTAAAAATTCTATCTGGTTATATCCAGTTTGCCGGGGTGTTAAGTTATAGGGCAGAATTATCGTCTCATTGTGTGCAAGAATTACCGGCATCACATCTATTCGATTCATGTCATTAATAATTGAGGTATTAGATTTTTCATCAAATGATATGTTTACCAGATGTGTTTCTATTGTATAAATGATTTTTTTATATTCATGGTTACCAACACCAATATACATAGGATATTGAGTACCTGAAAGAAGCGTTGCAGGATAAGCAGCCGCCTTTTTTCCTTCCCCTAAAATAAAAAATTCAGAAAATTTTTCTCCTTCTTTTGGAATTGCAATAACAAAGATAGTTGTGCAGATAGTACTTAGGATTGCAATTATTAAAAAAAAAGAAAGAACCCGGTCTATCCTCGAACCATCTTTAGAAAGAAATCCTTCCTTAATCCCGGTTATCACTCCATCAACAATAATCCTGTGTCTTTGAGCTTGTGGCAGAATAGCACGCCGGTACTGAGAAATGGCAACCATTACAGCTGTTAAAAGCATCAGGGAAATAACGATTGGATCCAACCTTACACCCCAAGGAGTATAATTTAACCCCAAACCAATCATAGGAACCATTACAACAGAAAGACCGATAGATAGGGCCAACCGTTCAGCCATGCTAACACTCTCATTATCAGGAAATAAAGATGAAACTAGAGAGTATCCAGGAATAAAAAGAATCATTGGAAGGGCGATAAAGTTTCGAACTGGTGTAGAACTAATGACCGGAAGATAGATTACAGCCCCCGTAAGGAGCAACCAAACAATGATTATCCTCAGATCTATAAATATTTTTTCCTCTAAAAAAGCAGAGTAAATTTTTTCAAACCAGGGATCCTGGGGTTGCATCGTACCCATAGTCAGGTATTAGTATTTGAACCTAAATACATGTACTAAGTGAGAAGAAAGATTTAGATAAATCCATCACCAATAAGAGGATCCATTTTTAATTAAGCGCTGGTTTTTCGATATTGTTTAATATTTATCCAATCAATACAGCATTATACCTACTCAGGTAAGAATTAATAAATTTTAGAATACTATCAGAGACAAAACACAAAAAACCTCATTAAGATATTAATCGGATTCTATTGTAAAGAGAATCTCAACCCGAGCATCATTTTTCCCCGGTCTGCACCGCTCCAGCATTACTGCCCGATTCAATCCTTGAGTAATTAACATTCCAAAAAGGCTGCAGATGGGGCATGGATTCATCAAACAACATGCAGGAGATTCAGATATGACTCTTCGACATCCATCAATCAGAAGATAATTTTCCATAACAATTAACATGCCCTCCCCGGTTTTTCGAACGTGTACAGATTCTGAAATTTCCAGAAGTTCTTCTCCAACCATTTTAATTAATACAAAAATCTCATCAATTGAATCAGGAATTATCAAATTAGACCGATTTCGTAAATCAAACAGTAGTGTTTCCCCTGAAGGAGGGAGTATAATGCCAGTACCTCCGTATCCTGAAACAAAGGTATCTCCTTCAAGCATTCCACCCCGATATGTTGAGACTGGGATAAATTGAGTTACCTGTGACATATCAGAGCGATCACCTGGAATAAACCATGAATTCCCCTTAACCCCTAATTGAGAGGCTATTATGCATATATTGATCTGATTTTGAACCGGGATTAGTGCCGAGATGTGATCATCAATCAATTCTTTCTTTGAAATAGTAAAAAGGAAAATACCAGTCAGGAATAGAATTGTCGCAGAGATGACAAGGGCAGCTGAGGTTATATCCCTCCGATCGGTCACCACTATAATAAGGAGCAGACATGCGGAGATGATAATCAACAAATATGAACTAAAATAATTTCTATCACTAAATGGGCTATTCATGATTTTTCATCTCCGTACTCTTTTTGAAGACGGAACTCATAAGAAATAGTAAACACAATAACCAACAGAGATACACCTATGACGAGCACCACAGGTATTGTGATATTATTAACGTGATCAATTAACAAGGTTATCATAGCAAGTACACTAATTATGGCAATGAAAAAAATGTGTTCCTGTCTAGTATCAAATATATTCAATCTGATCAGGAATAAGCCTACAACGCTTAACTGAATAATCCATGATAACCAGGGTAGCACGTACCAGGCTGCAGCAACGGATATCTCTCCCCATAATAACATCGTCAAGGTTAGTACGGAACTCCTTTCACTAATATGCCATAGATATAAGAATCCCCCAATGAGCAGTGGACTCATGAACCAAATCAAAGAAGATCTCATAGTTAGAAGCATAGCACCGATAATTAGGACAAGAAAAATTACATCCACTGAAGGCCTTTTCATACAATCCTTTCTCCAATTCCATCCCAGAACATTTCACATAGAGGATTTAACCTCATAAAATTTTTTTCTTCCGGTGTTCGCACTTTAAGTCTGACTCTGCCATACCGGGCCTGAACTGCAATCTCCCGAATGTAACTGATATCACCAGTACATAGTGAAAATAGTGAGATTTCATCAGGTTTAACAGAGGAAAATACCCGTGATATCTGTAATGAGAATTTATTAATTCCGCTGTCGAGTAAATGCTGATGATATATCGTATTGAGTCGGGACAGGTGCAAGATAACATTGTCTTCACGTAGTTCATCTCCCATATGGGATAATTTCTTCAAATCTTTCCTAATATCTGATTTTGTTCTGCTTCTGTACAGATGATGCAATCTTGTATGAGGATGGAGACGTTCACTGATTATTGTCGTAAAGCGAACAAGGTCATGTTCACCAAATAGCGAAAAGATGATGTTTGGACCAGATATGATGAGAAGAGAAAGAGAAGAACCTCCTCTCAATGTTTTTTCTACATTCCCGGATACTGCCCGAATAAGATCTGAGAATTTCTTTTCATCAAATTCCTGTTCCAAATCCGGGAGGTCAACGATAATAATTGGTGAATATTTTTCAAGACTGTTATACTCTCTGACATATAACGTATCATATTTTGCTGTGAGTTTCCAGTCAATAGTCCTGGAATCATCTGAATGCAGGTATTTTCGATATGTTTTAACACAAGAACTCTTTTGGGGAAGGATTTTATAAGATTCAAATTCACCATACTTACTATTGGATCTGCTTTTCTCAAAAAGCGGATACGGGTGAATATGCAGAACCGGACCTGTAAATGATGAGCAATACAGGGCGATTTCGGTCTCAAAAAATGCATCCTGCACAGTGAGCAAACCACCAGAAAATTTAAGATCGCCATGAATCAGAGGAGTAATCCTATAATTAAGTGTTAACTCGTGTGAACCTTTAGGAAGCGAATGAGTTTGAATCTCTCCATCCTCAACTTGAAGACCAGCAGGTATAACCTCTGCATATACAGCCCTGACACCATCCTCCCCAGTTATTGTTAAACAGGCGGTAACAGTTCGGCTGATACCTTGACGGGTATGAATATTATCTACAGCCCTGACAATCTGCACTGATGTTGTAACAGATTTGGTTCTGGAAATAAAAAGGAAATATCGAAAGATGATGAGTATCCAGAGTGCCAGGGAAACGAATAGAAGCCCAGGATTATCCAGAATTAATGCACTAGAGAGAAGAAGAAGAAACGCTGTGATAATTGCCCGTGTACAGCGTTTCACTTTCACTTTTATTGCACCTCAACAGTCTGCAGAATCTCCTGAATAATATCTGCTGCTGTAACACCTTCAACTTCAGCCTCCCAAGTCAGATAAATTCTATGCATCAGAACTTTTTTTGCAATCCATTTAACATCATCAGGAATAACAAACGTCCTTCCATGTAATGCAGCAACAGCTTTGACTCCGGAGACGAAGGAAATTGAAGCACGTGAAGACGCGCCCAATGCAACATCCGGATGATTTCTGGTTGCAACCACGATGTCCCTGATATATTGATGAATTGGATCTTCTATATGGATACCAGAGAGATTTTTTATCAAACGGATTAAAACATCTCTATTAATTAGAGGCCTTAAACTTTCCGCAAAATCATTCCATATGAGAGTTCCCCTCGATGCCCGTCTAATGATAGCAAGTTCCTCATCAGGATCAAGGTATGAAAGAGACATACTAAACATAAATCGATCACGTTGCACCTCGATGAGGGGAAATGTCCCCTCCATTTCGAGAGGATTCTGGGTCGCAATGACGATGAACGGGCTGGGGAGAGACATAGTGATACCATCAATGGTAACCTGTCTCTCACTCATCGATTCGATAAAAGCGCTCTGTGCTTTTGGATTCATGCGATTGAGTTCATCAGCCAGTAGAATGTTTGTAAAAACGGGTCCTGGCTTCAGAATAAAATCACGGGTAACCGAATCGAACATTCTAATCCCGATAATATCTGATGGCTGCATATCAACAGCACCCTGAACTCGTCTGAACTCACAACCAGTAATTAGTGCTATCGCTTTGGCAATGCTCGTCTTCGCAGTGCCCGGGACTCCCTCGATAAGAATGTGACCATCGCATAAAAGAGCAACTAAAGTTAATTGAATTAAATCATCGTTCCCAACAATATATTCATGCAATTTTTCTGTTACTGCCTTGCTCAAAGCAGCTAGTGACTCAATAGCACTACTCAGTTCTAACTCTCGATAGTTAGCATCCGTCTGATCCATAACAGACCCCCCTTCTGGTTATCACAATACAATAATGACGTTTCATAATTTTCAGAATATACAGATTCGGTCAACATATATGGTTTTGAATTGTTCATTTATTCTCATCTATAATTAACAGGACGCCCTATGGACCGATGCCACTTCATTCTTGTTGATTTCTATCATGTTATAGGATTCTCTTCTGTATAATGATAACGAGACTGAAAAACATCATTCCAATAAAAAGCAATGTAAATAAAGGATAATTCTTCATATTTTGCATAACCGCACTGAATCCATCCGTATCAGCGGTTCGGGAACAAATCTGATCGATAAGTAGATGATTATTTAATTTAATTACATTTCTGATAAATTGATGGTTCCCCCACTTTTCTTCAATGGTTCCCATTTTGTTGGTAAATATGCTAGGATCAGAGAGGACGAAAACTTCCCCTTTACCTATCGACTCATGAGTCAGTACTGTAAATTTTCCAAGATATTCTTTTTTAGTGATACGCCCATCATTATCGGTGTCAATCCAGCTCATAAGAGTGGTTTTCATCAGGGGTTCTCCTCCCTCAAGCGTTGCTCCTTTATTGAGTACTAGAGAGGAAACGTCTTTGTTAATAGGATGGTCCAAAAAAGGATACGTAACCACAGTATAAGATTGATTATATACCCGATCCACACTGGATAATATACCTGGAATTATGATTATTGATGACCCAATTCCCTGAAGTATTTTGTTCCCTGCCCCAAAATCATCAGCAAGAAAGAGAGTGTTTCCTTCCTCTACAAATGAACGATATTCCGTAAGATCCCGGGCATGATATTTCTCCCGTGGAGCGATCATAAGAAGAGTGGTATTCTTTCTTCCCTGTAATAATGAGGTGTTAAAAATATCTTCAGTATTATGACGGTCAGGAAGATTAAAGAATCCAGATGTTCCATTCCACCCGGTATTGTATCTGCTAAACTCAAGGATGTTCGTTGAGAGATGAGTTATAAGAAGAAACATTACCGCAATGAGAATTATAATTACTATAATATTTTCATTCTTCATGGTCTTTCCGGTCTAATGCAACATCAGTTTCAATTATGATTTTTGCAAATTCTTCTTCCTCTTTTTCCCCTTTTGCTCCACAATAACGGATCCGTTCATAGTGCAATATAAATATTTTAAAAATGTTATAATATGGTTTTTTCATCGTTTTCTGCATAACCTCATACGGAGTCAGTGACAGAGGGTGATGAGCCCGGATGTCCCCACTTATACGGTCAAGGAAATTAAGATAAACAAACCGTCCTGCATTAGATAATCCTGACTCTTTTATAAGAGTCTGAAACCAGAGTAATAAAAGATCACCTTCCCCCATAGGGACTTTCTCACAATTAGCAGCTGCTGTAAGTTTCCAGGGTTTTACCATTTTCTGCTTTTTCGCATTCTTCGTATCACCACTTTCAGGATGTATCTTATCAGACAATCCGGAATACTCATGCTTTCTTCTATACCACATGATTCCTGCAAGAATGCAAATTATAATGAAAAAAATCAAGAACCCATGAATTACAAATGGAAAAGATAAAGAAGAATTCTCTGAATTTTCAAATATTCTAATAGAAGTAATACTAGTTCCTGAAGAGACGACTTCATAAGTCTGACTCGTTGAAGCATTTATCGGGAATGTTGGATCTAAAAAAAGAGAGTTTATCAAGTACCTTCCCTCAGGAAGAGTCAGATTTGCAGAGTATTTTCCATTCAAATCAGTATATACCTCATTCCAGGTTTCATTATTAACAATCAGATTCACTGGAGCACCACTAACACTGCGGTTAGTCATTAAATGTCCGGAAGTCCAGATTTCTGGTTGAAAATTCCCGGCAGTTATAATATTCAGGTTAAGTGAAGATTTAACCGGGATAACGGTAAAATTCAACTTTTCTGATATGGTTGAACCCCATTGTGCTGAAATGAAGTGAACACCAGCTGATATTTTTCCAATCTGATAAGTACTGCGAAACTGCCCCATTTCATCAGTAGTGATATTAAAAAAAAGATTGTTATCGATAAATATACTCACTGCAATTGGCCTTTCACCTATTCCGGATGCAAACCCGGCATACATAATATTATCACCATAAACGCCTTTATCCGGAGTAATCAATAAGGAAATCTTTTTGATATAATTCTGATCAATCTTCACCTCGTAAAAATCATTTTCGGATATTTCTTCAGCATATTTATCTACCTCAATCTGTGAATTTTCAACTTGTTTTGTATCCAACTCATACATTTCACTCTGTACAATTAATTTTTCACTTACCGTCTGATATCTATCCCTGATTGACTGAATTTTCTTTTTTAACGCCTGACCCTGATAAGCCACCATATTCAGGCTGGCTATGTCTTCCCGATCTCGATATCTGAACTCAAGCCTCTTCAATTCATCAAGTGAATAAGAAGAGTTCAATAATTCATTATAAAGGTCATCCTGGAGCTTTGTATTATTTACAAAATCCTGTGCCTCACTTTCATTCATTTCAAGATTAATAACTAAATTATTTAATTTCTGATATTTCCGAGCGTACTCATCAAGATCATATCGTGCAGACTCAAGATCTTTCATCCTGATGTTTAACGCAATTGGTCCGGAATAATCGAGAATTTCCTGCATGATTGGGAGCATATCTGTAGAACTGTTGATAATCAGACGCTTTTGTGCCTCGATATTAGTGTGAAAAACTGATGAAGAAACATTTGAATCAAGTGTATATATAACTGGAGATATTGCTATCCCAAATATCAGTCCGATTGTGACCATTATTATGAAAAGAGATGTGATATGAACGAATGACGGCTTCATGAGTTTATTATTACCAAGATTTTTTTCACTACAATATATCCAAATATGATAAACCCGATTATGATTAGGCATTTCATTTTTTTAATATACGCTGTTTGAAAATATGGAGAGTCAATCAAAATAACGATAATCAGGATACCTATCAACCAAAGGATAAAGAAAATTTCAAGATCATACTGTTGAGCAGCTAACATACAGATAGAAATCATAAAAAGCCAACAGCTAATAGCTATGATGGCAAGCTGCTTTTTCCTCATTAAAATATCATTGTATTCTTTGGGTTTAGAGATTGTGATCATAAGAGAGAATGCATAATTAGCAACAGTTCTAGATCTATCTGCGACTAGTCACCCCTTATGATGTAAGAAAATATTAGTAATATATCCTGAAAAATAGGTAATCTTTCAATCAGATTTGTATCCTTCCTCTCATATCAAAATATTAAATCCCAGGTGAGATTTTCAGGGTTTCAGTTTTCTGGAGAATTTTATCGACATATACCTTAATGTCCACCTCACCTTCAGGAATCCCCCCTGGAGTAAAATAGGACTTCGTTGTTTTTACTACGTTGGAACCTCCCCCTAATACTACAGTACGGCCACCAAAGTCAATATTTACTTTGAAATTTGATGAAGATGTTGTTCCCATAAATGATACATTATACTGAGCAGTATTTAATTCATGCAGAATAGATGCATTATAAGAACCATCATCTAAAACAGTCCCAGTTTTACTTGCTTCTGTTCCATCTTCACGTATAACTGATGCTGTGGCAAGAGTAGAAGGTACAAGATTAAACATTTCTACCACGAAACTTGAAATACCAGATTCATAAGGGAAAAGAAAGTTATTAAGAGTATAATTAATATCCTGACCCGGTGTTGTCTGAACGGTAGCATTCAGAGTCATGTTAATTAAAGAACCCTGAGGTATTTCCTTCAATGTTACTGATATTTCCTGACCAGAAACGATGTTTAAGGGGGATATATCTATTGCATACTCAGCAGTCACAGTAGGAAATAAAAAAGCAATAATACTCATCAATGTAAAGAAATATGCCATTTTTTTAAGACATTGTGCATAGTTCATGAAGAGTTGTATATTTTATTCCTTGTAAATAATTATTTGCCATGCAATAGAACAAAACCTAATTAAAACCGTGAATTGTTTTATAAAAAGATTAATTGATCTTCACATATTGATGAGTAATGAAATGATTCCAGATCCCGATACTTAAGAGGCACAAATATTATTCACGCATTCCTCTTTCCAAATTAAATGAGATAATCCAACAGTTGATTCAGCAGGAAGCATAAATTATTCAATACTACCACGGTATAACTCTTGGATATCCCCCAAAGTATTAGCATCCCTGATATCCTTGTCCTCTCGCACCTGCACAAATCTGGGGAACCGGAGGGCAAAACCGCCTTCATAATTCGGACTCTGCTGAATTTCCGAGTACCCGATCTCAAAAACCAGAATGGGATCAAAGTACACCATCTTCTCATCAGTCCGAATAACCTGATCTTTTAGTGTATCATACAGCCAGAGTAGTTGTTCATCAGAAAGACCGGTTGCAACCCGACTCACCGGAATCAACCGATCATCCTGCCGGGCAGCCACAAGAAATGAACCATAGACATGAGCCCGCTTTCCTTCTCCCCATTCTGCACCGACAACAACAAGATCCAGAGTGTCTACTTCTGGTTTAATCTTCACCCAGTCTTTCCCCCGAACACCGGGAGTATACCCCGAGTTTAAAAGTTTCAACATGACACCCTCATGTCCGGCGTCAAGTGCGGAATGATAATACGTTTCTATCGCATCTGCATCATCACTGACCAGCTGAGGCGTTGCATACTGATTTAGCACCCGGCAAAGAATTTCCCTGCGTTCAGAGAACGGGCGAAGAAGAAGCATCTCACCATCCAGATATAAGATATCAAATACATTCGGAACCAGTCTGACTTGATCAACTGCATCAGCAACCCCGTGCTTTCGACGAAATCGTTTCAGTACATGCTGAAATGGCAGGGGTTTCCCATCCAGAATTGCGATCACCTCACCATCAAGGATAAGATCGTGATTTGTTGCACCAAGGAGCATTGAAACAACATCAGGCAGGGAATCAGTCACATCCTCAAGCCTGCGTGAATACATCCGGGCAACATTTCCCTGCTTATGAAATTGAAACCTGGCTCCATCATATTTGTACTCAATCGCAATTGTACCAGAATCAGAGAGAACTTGTGATATCGTACCCTGCCTTGCCAGCATCATCCGTACCGGATGAAAAATCTGCATCCGGACGCTGCTTAATGCTGCTTCTCCTTCCCTGGCAAGTACAGCAACAGCCCCCATATCATTGAGTACCTGCTGTGCATACTCTACCTGTTTTGAATCTACAGAAAATGCTTTCGCTACAGCATCCCGGACATTTCCTTCACCAACACCAATTCTCATGTCATCAAGCAGGATACCGGTGATGTAATGTCCTTCAAGTGGTGTTGCGGAAGAGAACAGACGCTGAATGATTCTGACACGCTCTTTTTGTGACCGGGTACCTTCTGCCCGTGCAATAGCCTCAAATGATGTATATACCTCAGCAAGAGTGAGTTCATCGGTAAAAAAGGAGGTCTGTGATTTACTTGCAAGCATCTGCGCAACGGCACGCCCGAGGTCACCGACCGAATTTAACGTGCCGATAACCTCCTCCCGGTTCCTGCCGGTAACATATGCAACCGCCTCATACAAAAGATTTGGTCCGATCCCGAGTTTAAGCGGACTCCACTCGGGAAATGGCCGACCGAGAACAAGTCTGACAAATATGGGAAGATCTTCAGGATCAAGATCCCGGATAACCTCGCTGAGTATCTCAATCGTATCAAGTCTGCCCCGGATTTTTTCGATTCGCTGACAGAGCTCTGCAAAAGTTTGAAAAATCATCTCCTACCACCAGTCAGAGAGAGAACCGGTACTGCCAGCATTGATCATCACATACAACCCTCTTTGTTCCCCGAACCTTTCTTACCGGAGATTTTCCGGGAAGATCAACTGACGACGCGGCAAAGAGTTCGACTGATTCTGCATGAAGTGAGAGACCCTCCTGAGCAGTCCTCATAGCAAGATCAGGCTCATTATTTTCTTCAGATAAATGTGCAAGGATTGCAATATGAATCGAGTCACCAAGTTCACGCAGGACCAGAGCTGCATCATGATTTGACAGATGACCATGAGGACCTGCAATACGGCGTTTCAGAAACTCAGGATACGGACCGGTTCGGAGCATTTCAGGGCAATGATTTGACTCAAGAATCAATCCGTCTGAACGAGCCAGCATCTCCATCATTCCTTCAGTGACATGCCCGGTATCAGTGCAGTAACACAATCGTGTTGATCCCTCACTGATAAGAAAACCACAGGGTTCAGTGGAGTCATGAGAGATAGGAAAAGCTTCTACAACAAATTCTCCCAGCTCAAACTGAGATCTGCACTTGATAGCACGAACCGGGAACTTCACCGGGCTGTTTCGTTGCCTTAAAAAGGCATCCATAGTCCCGACCGTTCCAAATGCAGGTTTTTTCAGTTTATTCCCGACCGCCCCAAGTCCCCTGATATGATCGGTATGTTCATGCGTAACCAGAATGCCTTCAATAAGATCCGGGTTTCCGCCGGATTCAACAATCCTGCCCGCATTATCTTTGTTCCCGAGAATTTCCTTTCCGGATCGTCCGATATCAATCAGAAGTGCCCCACAGTCGCCCTCAACATATACACAGTTGCCCTTGCTTCCACTTGCAAGGACGGATATTTTCATGACTAGTACTTAGGTTCCTAGAGATTAACATCCTATCATTGACAGCAGAATAGGGAGATTGACTCTGAGGTTACTTGCGTTCATTACTCGGGATTTTAAAAAAATCAGGGGATAATTTCACAGCCATTATACTTTTCATGGGCAAAACTGTCCATACTAATAATGCCATCGTTGATCAGTTTTCTGATACGGGGGAGCACTCTTGTTAACTCATCATATAAAGCCCTGACTGTTATGCAAACCTGTTCACGCCCCTCTAATGGCCAGGGCTCCATAATAGCACCATACAGACACCGGCCACCACAAAAATTCCTGATGTCACACTCTGTACACAGGCCGGGAACATCAAAAACCGGAAGTGAGCAGGGATTGGCAGTATAGATGTCACCTGCGTAGTAATCAGTCATCCCAACCATAATCGGGCAGGGAACTATCTGTCCATTTGTCAGGATAGAATAGTTCGCATACCCTGAACCACACCGAAGACGCGACGACCTGCCAAGGAGCATATCCTCTACCGGGTCAATGAATGGATACCACCGATCCACAATGCCTGTCTTCTCCATCCGCAAAGCCCATAGTTCTACAAGAGATCGAATGCCAGGGATATATGAGAACTCTGACCAGGCTTTAAAATCCCGATGATGATAATCATTCCAAAAATTTGCATCTATCTGCCAGTGAATCGAACTGAATGAGTGTCCAGGATTATCCACAAGATGCATAACAGAATTGAATATGTCAACCCCTTCATGCACAGTCATCCGGCCAATGATCTCACCAATATATCCACCAGCAAGGATATGCTGTACGTTTTCCATTACCCGGCAGTACGTTCCAACGCCTCTGCCCATATCCGTGGTCCGTTCATCCCCGTCAATAGAGACAAGTATCGTTTGAAACCGGTTAATTATTGATGAAGGGAACCGATGGAGGAGAAGTCCGTTCGTCTGAATCATAAACCGGGTATCCGGATGATCCTCCATAATCCGGATGATGAGATCGCTGCGAAGGGTTGGTTCACCACCAATAAACGTAACAACAACATTCGGGTCTCGTGCAAGGAATGCCGAGAGATCAGAGAGATCATATGAAATATCTACCGGAATATCAGACTCAATAGTTATCGTATTGCGCTCAAGGTCAGGAGTATCAAAGATCTTCCCCCGACAATAAGAACATGCAAGATTGCAGGAATCGGTAAGAAAGAGATGAATATACACAAAGATCTCTTATTTATATTCATACCTCCATAATGAATATCACGTATGGTCACTTAGATATCTGCCCATATCAGGTCAGATTTATCTGACTACACCGGTGTTTGAAAAAAAATTTCATAACAGAACTATGGTAAACCGAATTCTGCTTCTTGATGATGAGCCGGCAATATGTGAGATTACTGGTATTCTTCTGAAAAAACTTGGATATGATGCTGTGATCACCAGTCGTGGCGAGGATACCATTTTAGCATATGAGAATTCAATAGGGCAAGGAGCCCGGTTTGATGTTGTTATCCTTGATCTTTCCATTCCAGGAGGAATTGGAGGAAAAGAAGTATTATCTACCCTTCTTAAAATGGATCCAGAGGTAAAGGCATTGGTCTCAAGTGGAGATGCAAATGATCCTGCCGTATCTGATTATAAGAAATTCGGATTTTCCGGTGTACTTATGAAACCATATAATAAAACAGGTCTTGATACAACAATTAAATCTATTTTGACTCTGAAAAATCCGTTAATTGAGTAGTTTTACAAACGCATAACATTTGCCTGCTAATCTTGAGCGCTAAAGCAGTTCGTTCATTAGGTATCAAATTGTTGGTTTGTTACAGATTTATTCATAAATATCCTTTAATTCTCTCTCCACCCTTACCACCTGATATTCCAGAACATATAACAACTGATTTAACAACTGATTAACAATTAAAAAAATAAACTAAATTTATATCTCATTACAGAGAGATACATACCCGTATGATGAGGCGAGCACTAACTGGATTATCGCTCCTTCTTGTGGCACTATTATTGTGCTGTGGAGCAGTATCTGCAGATAAATTAACTCCCGAAGAGATGACCGGAGCTGCGCACGAAGCTGACAGGTTGTTAATTGGAACCACAACCAGTCTTGACGCAACCGGTGCATTAACAGAGCTTGGAAAGAAGTTTGAAGAAGAGAACGGCGTAAGTGTTCAATGGGTAGCGGTTGGAACCGGTCTTGCCCTTGGACATGGAAGAAATGGCGATGTTGACGTGGTTATGGTTCATGACCGGGCAGCAGAAGACAAATTCATTGATGAAGGATATGGTCTTGATCGCCGTGTCTTTGGATCAAACTACTTTATCGTTGTAGGTCCTGAGTCAGATCCTGCAAAAATTGCAGGAAAAACTGCAAGCGAAGCATTCAAACTTATTGCTGATGCAGCAACAACCGACGATAAAATTGCATTTATATCACGTGGAGACAACTCAGGCACCCATTCCCGTGAAAAACTTCTCTGGAAAGCTGCCGGGTATGACTACGCTGATATAAACAGTTCATCATGGTTTTATGATGCTGGAGCCGGAATGGGACCGACCCTGACCATGACTAATGAGAAGGATGCCTATACCCTCAGTGACTCTGCAACCTGGAACACATACGAAAGCAACCTGACATTAAAGCCATATGCAGCAGATGGACAGGATCTTTTAAACATCTATGCAGTAATGAGAGTCAACCCTGAAAAATTCCCAGACATCGGTATCAATGTTGATGCAGGCAAGAAATGGATCAACTTTATGACAAGCGATGAAACACAGGAATTCTTCAAAAACTTTGGTACTGAGAAATATGGAAAACCACTCTTCGTCCCTGCAAAGGGCGATGCGGTCACCCTTGGTGTAACTGAAGAAGAAATCTCTGCACCGGTAGAGTAACATCTATCATAATTGAACTCTTTCTTTTTTAACGCAGATGATAGATCTTGTTGCAGCATTTTTTACCGCAATTTCCCTGATTACCACATTCAACCCTGATGTATGGGAGATCACCTACAGGACATTGCAGGTCACCTTCACCTCGGTAATTATCAGCACAATAATTGCTATACCGATTGGAACCTTAATCACCTTCCATGAATTTATCGGCAAGAAAACCCTCATCAATCTGATTCAGACGCTATATGCACTACCTACTGTCATTGTAGGTCTGCTCTGTTTTATGCTTCTCTCAAGGTCCGGCCCGCTTGGATTCCTGGGATATCTCTTTACTCCAAACGGGATGATATTTGGACAGACGATTTTGGTAATTCCCCTGATGATAGGGCTTACTATCGCTGCCCTGCAGGGAGTAAGTCCGACTCTCACCGATACAATACGCACTCTTGGAGCTACTCGGATGCAATTTCTCATCAGCCATGTCAGGGAGGCAAGGTTTGTAATCATGGCAGCGGTGGTGATTGGATTTTCCCGCGCAATATCTGAGGTTGGAGCGGCTATTATGATTGGAGGAAATATCAAAGGTCATACCAGAGTCCTGACCACTGCCATCTCACTGCAGACCTCGATGGGTAACTTTGAATTATCTCTTGCTCTTGGAATTATTCTCCTTGGAATCGCTCTTATAATCAATATGTTCATGGGAGTGCTCCAGCAGCGGTGAACCTCATGATAAAAATAGATTCTATATATAAAAAATTTGAAGAAAAACCTGTCCTGAATGGAATCTCCGGAGAGGTCCTTAAAGGGGAGATCTTTACCATCATCGGGCCTTCAGGTCAGGGGAAGACAACACTTCTCCGTCTCATTAACCTGCTGGACACCCCGTCAGGTGGAAAAATATACTTTGATGGTGTTTCACTTCATGAACGTGGGCAGAATATTACTGCACTCAGGCGCCGGATGGGAATGCTTTTTCAGACACCAGTCGCATTTAAAGAAACGGTCTTTGAGAACATCGCAATTGGATTGAAATACCGTGGAGTTTCCAAAACTGAAATTTCAAGGCGCGTGAAGGAGAAACTAGAGGAAATTGGTCTTTGTGGATTTGAAGATCAAAAGGCAGGAACCTTATCCGGAGGGGAGATGCAACGGGTATCTCTGGCAAGGGTTATGGTAACCGAACCAGATCTCCTGCTACTTGATGAACCAACCGCAAACCTGGACCCGGTCTCAACAACAAAGATTGAAGAACTGATCAGGTATTACAACCGGGAATGTGGAACCACCGTGATAATGTCTTCTCATGATCTCTTCCAGGGCCAGCGGCTTGCTGACCGGATAGCCGTGATGATGGGCGGACGTTTTATTCAGACCGGGGGCACTATCGATGTTTTTTCCCGGCCATGTTCTTCTGATGTTGCCCGGTTCATTGGAATTTCAAATATTTTACCTGGCACGGTGATTAGATATGAGGACGGAATGGCTCATATAGACCTTGGAGGTGTGGCGGTTCATGCATTAAGTGAAATCAGATCAGGTCAGGTCACTGTTGCCATCAGACCAGAAGATATTACGATATATAATGAACCTGATGGAATGATGAGTGCACGAAATATTCTTTCAGGAACCATCAGTGACATTAAACCCTTTGGAATCATCAGTCACGTTATCGTAACCTCAGGAACGATATCTCTGTCTGTTCAGGTCACCTGGCAGTCAATTCGGGATATGGCGCTGGGACCGGGAAAAAACGTCATCATATCATTCAAAGCACCTTCAGTTCATGTGATGCCTTATTGAAAAGAATTTTGCCAACAGTGGGATCTGAAAAATCTGGAATTTCCTTAATTTCCATAGGTGATGTGGCAGGATCAGTGAGTAACTTTGGAACTGTCCTTCCACTCTTTTTTGCAGTCTCGCTGACAACAGGTATGTCACTCTCACTTATGCTGCTCTTTTGCGGTATATGGTATATCATCTGCGGAATAGTGTACCGGATTCCGATCCCGGTTGAACCACTCAAAGCAGTAGCGGCAGTGGCAATAGCTGAACAGATCTCCCCTGATCTTATTGCTGCATCAGGAATAATAATCGGAATACTCTTCCTTACCCTGGGCCTTTGTGGAGGTATGCAGATCATTCGCAAACGGATTTCTTCGGCAATCATTCGAGGGATTCAACTGGGACTTGGTCTGATTCTGCTCAGGAGTGCAGTGTTTTCCTTTGGACTCCAGGATCCGGATTTTTTCCTCATCTGCACAGGAATTATCATCACATTTCTTCTGGTAAAGCATATAAAAAATATTCCTGATCTCTCTGCCCTCTGTATTCTTGGTGTGGGAATTTTTGTGGTACTTCAGACAACAGGGGTGCCTGCCGTATCAATTCCGACAATTCCACATCTTGTTATCCCACCTTTGTCAGATTACACAGATGCCGCCATGCACCTTGTCATTCCCCAGATACCACTCACCCTTGCAAATGCAGTCCTTGCAACATCTCTTCTGGCTTCAGAGTTGTATAACCGGCCAGTATCGCCGGATAAACTTAGTTGTACTATCGGGGTGATGAGTCTCTCCACCTCACTGTGTGGAGGGTTTCCCATGTGCCATGGTGCCGGGGGAGTAGCTGCCCATTATCGGTTTGGTGCAACTCACGGATCTGCAATGATAATTGGCGGATTCATTCTTATCGGGGCTGCTACCTTACTCACAAGCCCGGATACCCTCTCTGCTATTCCACAAGGAGTATTTGGCGCCCTTCTCCTTGCCGTTTCACTGGAGATGATAAAACATGGAATCAGAACTGACAACTGGGTAGTCACCGGAGTAATGGCAGTCATTGCCATACCTGCAGGTATTGCATTTGCATTTATTGCAGGCCTGATTCTTTCATTCCTCTCAACATACATCACAAAAAGAAAAGTGAAGAAGCAGGAAATTGTGTAACTCTACGCTACCGGGCCCAGATAATGGTCCCGATATTTTCACCATTAAGAGCGCGGGTAATCATTCCTTTTTTATGTCCGTTCACAATCTGAACACATGCTACATTTCTTGACTCAAGCATGATCTCAAGGAGTTTTCGTTCAAGGACTAGATCCTCAAGATCCATGGCAATGAGTTCACTTGCGGTTATTTCAGGAATGAGGGTTGCATCCGGGTAGTTGAAAGGATTTTTATCATAAAGACCATCAACATTCTTTGCCAGAATACAGCGTTTGGCACCGAGCACTTCGGCAGCCAGGAATGCCCCTGTGTCAGTCCGATGAGGAGGAATTCCCCCGTCAGATCGCTCTGACGGATGTTCATATAGCCCGTACGGAGGTGTCCCATGTGTTATTGGAAATGCTCCCATTCCAAAGAGAGTGGGAAGTTCCAGAAGATCGGTGGTATGAATCCGCTTTGCTTTCCAGGGAGCCAGAAGGGTGGCCATCATCATTGCATTCTGCTCAGAGATTTTACTGGTCAGTTCAGCCAGAATACCGGTTGGCATTCCAAGGTCAAGACCAATATCCATAACATGTCTGACCCTTACCCCGCCACCGGTAACCAGAAGAATCTGATGCTGCATAGATAATGTTCCCAGTTCTTCAACCAGGGGAAGGACCACATCGCGCCCGTAATCTATGATTCCATGGCCACCGATTTTAATAACATTTAATTCAGGAAGAATTTTGATGAGAGGGCGTTCTTTGTACTTGTCAAAAAGTTTCTTTCTGACCAGAGTCTCGCCCTGGAGTTTATTATAAACCTCATGTCGCTCGTGCATGTGTCACCAGAATAACATATATATAGAACAAGAGACTATAGATACATTACCAAAAACCAATTGGTATATCAGTAGGTAAAATATACCAATTGGTTGTTATGAGGTGAAAACAATGAAAATCTATGTACGAGAACGACAGAAAGTTGGAGAGGGCGTGCGGCAGCCAAAGTATCGCATTGTAGCAATTACCGGCGGACAACTTCAGGTTGAAGCAACCCACTTTAGAAAGATGGAGATTGAACAGATTGCAAAAGATGTCGGTGCTGAGATCGTCTTTATGGAACCAGTTCCTGACGAAGATAAGAAAAAGCACTGATCATTACCATCACTTTCTTTTCACAACTTTTGTATAACTTCCAGCCAAACAAGTATATTAGTATGGCTGCCCTTTCGATTGAAAATCTCTTTTTATCTGCTGTGAAACTCTTCCTTTTAGAAGAACATGCAATCAGCCTCTCCTTTACTGCGGAGGGGATAAGAATTCGGTTTCCAACAACCCGAAGACTTGCTGAGTACCTTGAAGTCCCCCATTACTATATTCTCCCGTATTTTGCTATGATGGAGGAACAGGAACTAGTAACACGAGCAGAACGGGTGGGAATCCTCACGACAAAAACCGGAACAGACTGGATTTTTAAAATTATGAAAGAGCATTACCCAACTGAGAGTTCCGCTCTTTTAGGTGATGAGATATTTCAGAGCATCATCTCTCTTATCCCGAATAACCAGAGTAACAAAGCCCCGGTGCACCACTCATGACCATATACCTTGGTATTGATGACACGGATTCACTGGAGTCTATCGGAACCGGCAGACTGGCCCGGAGTATTGCACAAGAAATTGGTGGTCGGTTCCCGGTCATAGCAATAACACGCCATCAGTTTTTAGTTCATCCAGATATCCCATATACCTCGCATAATAGTGGAGCAGTAATTGCATTAGAAGACATTTCTGACTGTGAAATGCAGCTTCTTTTTGATATGGCCTCATCTCTGATGCTTTCGCGATTTGTGGAGGGGAGTGATCCAGGGATAGCCCTTGCACGAGACACCATGATCATCGCTCCGGTAATTATCTTCGGTCAGAATGCACAGAAACTTGTTTTAACGCAGGAGAGTGCGAGAAGACTTGCGACCAACACAGGGATACATCTTGCCGGTCTTGGAGGGACAGAGGGAGGAGTGATAGGAGCACTTGCAGGTGTAGGTCTTGCAGCATCCGGATGTGACGGAAGATTCCTCCAGATTGGCACTATCAGAGATGCAGTAGGAGATCAGACTGTATCAGATATTCTTAAGACTGGGATTGAATCAGTTATGACCACTGACGGAAGAATCATAACAGAAGGAAAAGTCAGAGTAAGAAAATTCCCTCAACCGGTTTGTATCATGGGAAGACCCATTGCCATAGTTGAAGAGCAGGAGGGAGAATGGGTTTTAGTGAAACGTGATTAATCTCCATACATCTACATCTGGTATAATCTGCATCTCTCAGACAGATCTCAAATGCCATACAGGATAGTTTTACATGACACCACTAATAGATCTCATCGCAGGTAATTTCAGAGCCTGTATCGTTCTCCTTCAGATGGTGTGTGTGATCATGGTAATCACCTACCTGATTATGAGATCACGATTTTTCGTAGATTTTCAGACCGGAAATCTTACCAGGAATAGTACGATTCTCATGATTCTGCTCTTTGGGGCAGTCTCAATATATGGAACAGAAAGCGGGATCTCTATCTTTGGCGCACAGATAAACATTCGGGATTTCGGCCCGATTGCAGGTGGGCTGACCTGCGGCCCTGTCGTTGGAATTGGTGCAGGGCTAATCGGTGGTCTGTACCGGTATGCTATCGGGGGTGGGATTACACTGCTTGCCTGCACAATCGCCACTATTTTAGCAGGAATTCTCAGTGGAGCCATATTTCTCCTCAATAAGAAACGGTTTATTGGAATAAAGGGAGCCGTTCTCTTTGCGGGGTGTATGGAGGCTATCCATATGGGAATCTCCCTGCTCATCAGCAGACCATATGATCAGGCACTGCAAATTATTGAGGTGGTGAGCATACCGATGATTCTTGCAAATATGATCGGAATGGCGGTCTTCTCCTTCATCTACCAAAATATGAAAAACGAACGTGAGATGAGATCTGAACGTGATAAAATCCGATCTGATCTTGATAAAAAACAGGCAGAACTCTCAATTGCCCGCGAAATTCAACTCAGTTTCCTCCCAGAGACTGTTCCAAATATACGTGGATATGATGTGGCTCCGGTTAGTCTTCCGGCACGTGAAGTTGGAGGTGACTTTTATGATATAATCGTCCCGATCTCGCAGGATAAAATAGGAATTCTTATTGCAGATGTATCAGGGAAAGGAGTTCCAGCAGCGCTTTTTATGGCACTCTCACGCACAATAACCCGGGCTAATGCAACCTGGCATAAATCCGCTGTGAGTGTAATCAACGAAACAAACACGATGATTTGTGCTGATGCACGGTCAGGAATGTTTGTCACTCTCTTTTTCGGGGTACTTCATCCGGACCAGCGAACACTAACCTATGTAAACGCAGGCCATAACCCACCAGCGCTGTACCGGACAGATGGCACCCGGGAAGAACTGACACTCACCGGACCTGCGCTGGGAATTATGGATGACGCGAGATATACACAGAATGTAGTCATTTTAAACGATGGAGACATTTTGGTGATGTATACCGACGGGGTGACTGAAGCGGTTAACGAAACAAATGAAGAATTTGGAACAGACCGGCTCGATGCAGTCGTCAGAGCATCACAAGCAAAGACCGCTGAAGAGATACGCGATGACATAATGCAGGCAATAACCCGGCACTCATGTGGTCAGGACCAGTTTGATGATATCACCATAATTGTGATGAAAGGTCAGACCGTGGAAATTTCATAGTAATATCATTCTCTTTTTTCCACCACTATACCGGTGCACCGATACTCCGATATCTTGACCAGCCAAAATAGAAGTATGGTAGATTGTACCACATTTTTTTCAGCAGATACCTTCTCTAACGAACTTGGAATCAGACTAAAAGTGGCAGAAGAAGGCAGAGCAATAATGGAACTCCTCATAACCGATAAGCACCGCAATCCCCATGGAACGGTGCATGGTGGTGTCATCTATACACTTGCTGATGCAGCTTTTGCAGTTGCCAGCAACTCACACGATGTTCCATCAGTAGCCATCAATACCTCAATCACATATATGAAAGCGGTAACCTCCGGTACACTCTACGCAGAGGCAACAGAATTTTCTAAAAATCCAAAACTTGGGTCATACATCGTTGAAGTATATGATCAGGAACAAAACAGGATTGCAGTATTTCAGGGACTTGCGTACCGGAAGACAAAAAAACAGTCTTAAAAAAGGGAATTAATATCCCCTAAGCTCAGCTTCTACTTTTTTCAGATTTTCAATCCGCTTTTCAAGAGCCGGATGGGTTGAAAAGAGGCTTGCAAGAGTCTTTCCTGATATTGCCGGAAAGATGTAAAATGCGTTCGCTCCTTCGGCTGCAACCTTGGCTTGTGTTGGAACATACTCCATTTTACCACTAATCTTTGTCAGTGCAGAAATGAGTGCCTGAGGATTATTTGTAATATATGCAGATCCCCGATCTGCAGCATATTCCCGGTATCGTGAGAGTGCCATCATAAGGATGGTTGCAACAACCCAGACAACCGCTGCAACGATACCTGCAATGATCCATGCTCCTCCTTCCCGCCGGTCAAACAATGAGGCAAAAAGGAAGTTCTGCATGATCATCGAGGCAATCATCGCAATAAATGATGCAAACGTCATGGTCAGAATATCGCGATTTTTGATATGCGAGAGTTCATGGGCTAGAACTGCTTCAAGTTCCTGAGTGTTCAATGTTCTCATTATTGAATCAGTCACCGCCACCACAGCATGGGTCGGACTTCGACCAGTTGCAAACGCATTGGGCATTGGAGACTGCATAATTGCCACCCGTGGTTTTGGGAGGCCTGCATCAGTGCAGAGTTTATCAATCATCCGGTGGAGGTCAGGGGCCTCATCCGGCTCCACCACTCTGGCTCCGGTGGTCATCAGCACTAACTTATCTGAGAAGAAGTACTGGACCAGACCCATACCCACCGCGATTAAGACAATAAACCAGACATTAATGCCCAGCATCATCAGAATCCCGATAAATACGAGATATACCAGAAGGAGGAGAGACCAGGTTATGATCAAACGGTAGGTCAGCCCCCAGTCACGTTTCCATATCATAATTAGGATATATGAAGGCGGGTCATCATAAACGTTCCCAGCAGATGTGCCTAATAATCCTAACTTCTGAAAAGAAATTAATATTATTCGCACATCCCCGGAAGAAACCTTTTATTCTACGAAATATAGGACGAACAAAGCGCCATTTAGTCCGGCTGTTTACCTCATGATGCGGCATGAGACGAAATACAAGAGCAACATAATAATACTGACTCATGAAAACAATCGGGTTTATTGGATACGGCAGGATGAATCAGATGCTGATTCAGGGGTTTCTCAGCACCAGAGCCCTGACCCCGACACAGATTGTAATCTCTACAAAAACGAAAGAGAAGGTATCCGCACTGATCGATTCATACCCGGATATCAGACTTATGCAGGATAACCGCCTCCTGGCAGCCCTTTGTGATATCATCATCATCGGAGTAAGACCATTTGATCTACTTCCCGTGCTCCAGGAAATTCGCGACATCAAGGAGAGCAACATCCACCTTGTCTCTCTTGCAAGCTGCGTAAGAACTCAGGTAATAACGCATGCTTACCCGGGAAGGATATCGCGCATCCTGCCATCCATCTGCTCTACAGTTCATGATGGGATCTCACTCTGTTATCACCACTCAGGCGTACGACCTGAGGAGATTGCGTATATCGAATCCCTGTTTTGTTCAGTCAGCACGGTAATGCGGGTTGATGAGGAACTTTTTGAACCTGCCGGAGATCTGATGAGCTGCGGTCCGGCACTGATTACCCAAATGCTTGTTGAAATGGCGGCAGCAGGAGCCCGTCATAGCACTATCAGTCAGGAAGAATGCCTTCAGATGGCTGTTAGAACAGCGCAGGGTACAATCCGGCTATTACAGGAAGGAGTAACCCCTGATGAACTTATTCGTCTGGTTGCGACACCGGGGGGAATAACAGAGGAAGGAGTAAATATTCTCAAAAAAGATCTCCCTTCAGTCTTTGATCGTCTTTTTGATACCACACTGGCCAAACACACCCTTGTCAGAGAACACGTGTCCGCGCAATGGCAGAAACTCAATGAAAACCAGTGAACTGACGAGTGTGCCACCAGATATTCAGGAATTCTCATCAGTTACAACCCCAAACAGTCAGTATGCAATATGCATCAGGAACACCAGGCCGGATTTTTTATATCAGATTTGATCATGGAGAGGATCTGCTTGCAGAGATTGAAAAGTTTGCACACAGCCATCAGATAGCGTCAGGCAGTATCAATCTCATCGGTGCAGTATCAGAAGGCTCTCTTGTCAGTGGCCCACATACTTCTGATCTTCCCCCCGCCCCTATCTGGCATGAACTTCCCGGAATACATGAATTTGTTGGAGCAGGAGTTATCAGGCATGGAGCTGACGGGATAAAAGTGCATCTCCATGCTTCAGCAGGACGAGATATTCGCGCCCTTACCGGATGCTTCAGAGAAAATATCAGAGTCCATATAATCATAGAAGCGGTAATAATGGAGTTCTCAGGATTTACGATTCAGGAGGAGTATGATCCACAGACCGGACTTGCGCTCCCTGTCCCTCATCAACATTAACCAACTACTCCGGATTCATGGGGATCGCGGCAGACTCCGATTCTGCTTCTCCGTGATTCAGTTTCAAACCCGATTGACTGAAGGTACCTTCTGGCATACCCTGAATTATGTAAAAGCACTTCAACGAGATCCTCCTGTTCATCTACATCAGTGTAGAGGCGAAACGAATCAACAACTGAACAGGAAATATTCGCAGTTTCAGCAAATTTCATGTGCTTCATAAAACTGGAACCATAGTACTGGGCCCTGAACCGGTCTGAATAACGAATATACACTGCATTCGTCCCGCCACCGCGTCCGGGAACAATTGCCATATCTGATCCTGATGTCATCAGGGAGAGAATTGAAGAGCGATCAGCAAGGGCCAGATCAGCCATAATAATTGCCAACGGGCCGGCACTTCTGATACAAAAGGAATTAAGGGCCTCGTTTAAACCCTCATTGAGTATTTCCACATTCACCTTTCCATCATCATCAGGCAGAGAGAAAGGAGCAGTAGAGAGGACCAGAGGATCGCACCCCGCATCCCTCGCCGCATTCAGAACATCCTGGAGCATTGCAAGAGCAAAGAGCTCACGCTCATCATCAGATAACACGCACGAAAGACGGGTTTTCGGATTTACAGGTTTAAAAGGGATGACTACCGGTATCCTCATATTATGAAACACCCTACCCACTGGGCTGCTGCTACATGGTTAGCAGGTGCCTGTGTTAAATGAAACGGCACACTGAAGCTTCAAGCCGTATTGATTACCGGTGAGAGAGATATACAGATTAGGAAACTTATGCAGTCATTCAGCCCTTCGGCCCGATGGAAAACGCTCTTTCCTGATGCAGACACCAGTCAGCCGGTGATCTCGTTCTCGCGCAACGTTTTTCTTCCGTTGACCTTTGTCTGCCGTAACCATTGCGGGTACTGTACATTCAGGAGAAACCCGGAAGAAGAGTGTCTGACACCACCTTCAGAAGTTGAGAAGATCCTCACTCAGGGGGAGAAAGTCGGGTGCACTGAAGCGCTCTTCACATTTGGTGAAAGACCAGAGGAAGTACCCGGATTTATGCCATATATCAGGAAATGGGGGTATGACTCCATACTTGACTATTGCCGCGCGATGTCAGAGAAGGCAATAAAACATGGAATGCTACCCCACACCAATGCAGGAGTCCTTACTGCTGAAGAGATTGCTACCCTCAAGCCCTTACAGGCAAGTATGGGACTGATGCTGGAGACTACGGCAGATATCCCGGCGCACCGGGGTTGCCCGGGTAAAGCACCCGAAGTCAGGATAGCCATGATAGAAGAAGCAGGACAGCAAAAGATCCCGTTCACCACCGGTATTCTGATAGGAATCGGGGAGACCCAGACTGACAGGGAGGAGTCACTTCAGGTTATTGCAGATCTTCACCGCCGCTACGATCATATTCAGGAGATAATCATCCAGAACTTCTGCCCAAAACCCGGAACAGAGATGGCGCAATTTCCTGGCGCAACAACATACGACATGCAACATACCGTGCAGCTTGCAGAAGAGATCCTTCCGACGGATATTTCGATACAGATCCCACCAAATCTTGCAGATGCCCAAAAAATCCTTCCCTGTGGTGTTACAGACCTTGGAGGAGTCTCACCAGTTACCCCGGATTTTGTAAACCCGGAGCATCCCTGGCCGGGACTTGAGGAACTGAAAAACCTTACCTCCACATCAGGATATGTACTGCGTGAGCGCCTGTGCATTTACCCAAAATATATCAGAAAAGGGTGGTATCCTCCCGGTCTTACAGATCTTATCATGAGGCTGGAGAACAGAATACATAAGAGAGGTATGCTATGAACCCGGATACTCCCCTATACGAAGGCAAGGCTAAAACGGTCTTCCGGACTGAAAACCCGGATGAACTCAAGGTAATCTTCCGTAATGATATGACCGCGTTTAACGGCGTGAAACACGATCTGTTTGAAAATAAAGGTCGGTTTAACGCAACAGCATCTGAGTTCTTCATGCGCCTTCTTGAGAAAGACGGAGTTGCGACCCATTTTATCAGCAGACCTGAACCTGATGTCATGATTGTGCGCAGACTTGACATGATCCCTCTTGAAGTGATTGTCAGAAATGTCGCAGCCGGTTCAATGGTAAAAAAGTATCCGGTTCAGGAAGGCACCATCTTAAACCCCCCGGTTGTAGCAACAGATTATAAAGATGACGAACGGGGCGACCCGATGATTAATGATGATCTCATCATCGCGCTGAATATTTTAAACATGGCTGAACTCACCAGTGTAAAAAAGCAGGCACTTCGTGTAAACGAAATTTTACGTGCTTTCTTTGATGAATACGGTATTACGCTGGTAGATTTCAAACTTGAATTTGGTAAATCAGGGGGAGAAATTATCCTTGGCGATGAAATTAGTATGGACTCAATGCGCCTGTGGGATAAAAAAACCGGTGAATCATTTGATAAAGATGTTTACCGGTTTGATAAAGGAGATGTAATGACCGCATACCGGCAAGTCCTTGAGCGAATCATTCCAAAATTTGGAGAATAAATTATGCAATATACGGCAGATATTACCATATCACTCAGGCGGGGAATGTTAGATCCCGAAGCAAACGCGATCGGGCATGCTCTGCAGAATTTAGGCTTTAATGTTGACTCAGTGGTAACAGCGCAGCAATTCACGCTTACTTTTGAAGCTGCTTCTCCTGATGAAGCACGTGAACAGGCAGAAAAGATGTGCTTGCGTCTTTTAGCAAATCCGGTTATTCACCAGTATACTATCGGAGTCAGAGAATGAGGTTTGCGGTTGTTGCCTTCGGGGGGAGCAACTGCGATTATGATACTACTCATGTCCTCTCTGATGTTATCGGGGTCGATTGTGACCGGGTCTGGTATAAGGATGGACTGAAGCGTTCATATGATGCAGTAATTCTCCCCGGAGGATTTAGTTACGGGGATTATCTTCGTGCAGGAGCAATAGCTGCGCGTACACCAATAATGAATCAGGTCAAAGACCATGCTGAGAAAGGTGGGCTGGTTCTTGGAATCTGTAACGGCGCGCAGATCTGTGCAGAGAGCGGACTGATTCCAGGAGTATTTACCATCAATGCATACCCGAAATTCATCTGTAAACCAGCCTTGCTTAGGGTGGAAACCACAGAATCCCCGTTTACTAACCAGTTCAGGCCCCATGAAGTGATCCATATCCCGATAGCACACATGGAAGGAAGATATGTACCACCTGAAAAGAAGGATGACATCCAGGTGGCATTCAGATTCTGCGATAAAGATGGCAACCTTGCACCGGAGGCAAACCCGAATGGATCACATGAGAATATTACCGGAGTTCTTGGAGGAGCAGCACAAAATGTCCTCGCCATGATGCCACACCCAGAGCGGGCTAGTGAAGAGATTTTAGGATCCACTGACGGCCGGAGAATCTTCGAATCGATGATCCACAATATTCAAGATAGATCAGACTGAATAAAGATTAGAGATGATGTTTCATGACTGCAGAACTGCAAATTAAAGTTGCTCAATGGGCAGAAAACTATGCTTTAGAGAAAGGATGGGTACTAAATCCAGATCCTAAACAACGCGGTGCCGTCATAAAAGGATTAGCACATAATACCAAAAAGTTCGGCGCTGCATATTGTCCATGCCGGATCAGATCCGGAGATCCAGAAAAGGATAAATTAATTATCTGTCCCTGTATCTACCATCAGGATGAACTTGATCAGGCTGGACACTGCACGTGCAATTTCTTTTACGATAAAGAGACCTGAACCCATTTTTCTTTCAACGTTCAAAGGTTCATGACATCTGCCAGATGAGAACCGGGTAGCTTTTACTCCGGTTCATTCCGATATTTTAATACGATGCATCCTCCCGATAATGTAGTTACGGAGATTACCATGACAACAATTTCTGAAATAATCTCGGATGCATCTGAGTATGTAAAAGAAGGACTTGTAGAGAAGTGGCAGCGCTGGATAATTCTCATCATTCTGATGATAGTTCAGTCAGTTACATTTTATATTGTCCCCCTCTTTAACGGATATTTAGTGCGGGTGTATGGCACAAAAGAAGGCAGCGCACCAGAACTGGATGACTATAAACGACTGTTTGTCGATGGATGGAAACTAAACATTGTCGCGATCCTGTACATGATTCCGGCTATCATCATTGCAATAATACTCGGATTTTTAAGCGTTTTACCGGTAATTACCAGTATTATGAACAAAGGCCGGATTGATGAACTGCTTGGAGTTATCATCGGCAGTTTCGGACTGATGGTAGCAGGCCTTGTGGTTGCCATCATCTCACTCATCATGTACATGGCATTTGTCCACTTTTCCCGAACCGGAAGTATTATGGATGCTTTCAGTGTCGGTGCGATAGTAAAACAGATAACTGATGGCATCGGGTGGGGAACCTACATTATTATGTGGATCATCGTCTGGATTTTCTCAATGATCCTCTTTGTAATCATTATGGGCCTGAGTGTAGTCCCTCCACTTGGAATCATTGCAGGTCTGGTTTTAGCCCCAATCTGGGCAGTATTTATTGCAAAAATCAATTGCAATATCTATGATAACAGGCCCTGATTTTTCTTTTTTCTCTAAACTTTTTGGGAAAATAAAATCTCCATTTTTCCCTTAATCTGGTTTAATGACCAAAACCGCAACCCCGCTCTGGTGAACCACTCCGGTACTGACGCTTCCAAGAATTAACCGGCCTGCCATCCCTTTTCCACTTGAGCCTACAACCACCAGGTCAATATCATGTGAAGCGGTGAATTCAACAAGCCCTTCAACCGCATCCCCTATCCGGGTGTGGATACTGACTTCATGGCCTTCTTCTGTGGCAATTGCACGTATCTTTTCAAACAGTTCATTCTCTTCCATCTGAAGCAGACTGATGTGGTGAGTCGTTCCATCTGCCTGTGGGGTAACCACATCCTGCTCGGTAAGTTGAGAGTAAATGCGTGGGGGAATGACAAAGAGCACATCAACAGAGGCATTAAGAGTTTTTCCAAGAGAGATTGCTGAACGAAGGGCCTTCATACTCTCAAGAGAACCATCAACACCAGTCAGAATTTTCCGGTACATATACCTCACTTCTCCCTGAGAAGATTAATAGATGGTGATTTAACCGGTGTTTGGAGACGTAAAGGATAGATATCTGTAGAGAAATTTCATATAGCATGATTCACCCGTCAACATCCAAAAGATGGTTTGTGCTGGTTCTCCTCACACTCCTGATGATCCAGCCAGGTACCCTTGCTGAGCCACATGATCCATCAGGAGAAGAAATACTAACGCAGGTATCTTCCTCTATTGATATGTCCCTGGACCAACTTGATAAGAATCTTACTGCAATTGTCCGGTCATTTGAAACTCTGGGGCCTGACGCATCAGCAGAGGACATTATTGGACCATTTGTGGTAACACAGCCAGGAGTAATCGGGACAGGGCTGATTGCAGAGAACAAAACCCTTTCATTGTTTAACGCATCATACCTGCAAGATCCACAGGATCTCACAATGCTGCAGGATCCCTCGGTCAGCAGCGCAATACAATATATAAAACCCAGAATGAGTCTGGTAAAAAAATTGAATAATTCTGAAAAGATTGTCCTAATTAGCAGACCGGCTCTTGTAAACGATATAATTGGTGCTGCAGTCATGGTCCTTACACCAGGAGAATTTATTGATCCACTGGTAAAACCACAACTGAACGATACAAACACCCTCTGCGCTGTAATGCAGCTTGATGGAACAATCCTCTATACCTCCCACCCAATGGAGCTGAGCAATATTCCACCAGAGAACTTTATGACCGGTTTTCCTACCTTCAGAGATGTGATAGGTGCTATGATAGATGGAGAGAGCGGAGATCTAATCTATGAACTCTGGCGTGCTGACAGAACTGAGCCAAAAGCCAGGCAGGCATTCTGGACCACCATCACCCAGCACGGAACAGACTGGAGAATAATGGTTGCAGTACCGATTCGATAACCCTTTTTTGGAAAAGGATGCTAAATTATCCAGGAAGCAAAAAGGAGTCTTTTCAGATCCACATAGATATTTGTGAAAAGCCAAAAAGTTATGAGAGACGAAGCAGGGCATCTTTACCATTCATTCCAATGGTTATCCCTGTAGACTGAGCATACTGATTCACAGCCACTATCTCTCCTGCAAGAAGATCTTCTATTGAACTGACTGATGAAGATAAAACAGGTCTGACCTTGGCTGCCGGAATCTGAAATTTTTCAAGCGCAATAACGTCAATCGCCCCACACCCGACAATGCCTTTTTCTGCACGTGCAAAAACCAGGTTTACTGATCCAATAGGAATCACGTGTCCTTCCATCTTCTTTCCACTGAGGACAAACTGCTCAGCCGTCATACGTATACGTGAATGTTATAAAGTTAAAGCATTCCCGGTAGATTAACCCATCATTGCCAGAGATATTTGATCAGGAATACAGCGACTCATAATATTTCTCCAGAGAGGATGCAATCTGATCCCAATCGTGCCTGTTGACATACGCTTTTATTACTGATTCATCTGGACCAGTAAGAAGACACATTTTTATTCCGGTTGCAATATCTCCAGCATCCATCTCTGCAAGATAACCGCCACCAGGGAGAACATGTGCTGAAGCGGCATTGCGTGGATGGCGGGCAGTCACCAGTTGAAGACCACAGGCAAGTGCCTCTATCGCAGCAATACCAAATCCCTCACGCTCACTTGGAAGGATAAAAACCTTTGATGACTTCATCAGGGATACCACTTCATTGTGATCAGCCAAAAATCCAGTGCAGGTAATCCTTTCTGAAAGATCATATCGCCGGATTAGTTCCTGAACCGGAGAGAACTCAGGACCATCACCAACCATGATGCATTTGATATCCATTCCGGATGACACAAGACATCTTACTGCCTGGACCACTAGTTCAGGATGTTTTTCAGGGATGAACCGAGCAACAAAAATGATATCAGAAATAGTACTTGCAGGTGCAACTCCATCAATAGCACTCAGGTCAATACCATTTGGAATGACAGGAATATCCCTGTAATACCCTGCCTGAAGCATCTGCCCGGCGGTAAGGGGCGATACCGCGATTGCCCTCGGACTGCACCATAGTGCAAGACGCTCAATAAGAAGACCGATTATCCCCCGGACCCCAAGATATGAAAACCAGTAATACCCCCAGAATTCGTGCCATGTCACAACAAGCACTCGTTTTGTAAGTCTGGATATCAGATAGGAGATAACCGCTGGAAAATATGGAAAATTCTGACAATCAATGATATCTGCGTCAGTATGAAGAAGAGGGAGTGCTAAACCAGCGGTGTACCTGACAGCCTGCAGAATTGAGCGTCTCCCTCCGGTATAGAGATTCATTACCTGGCATACTCCGTGAATAACGATACCATTCCGGACGATGACATCAGGACCATCCCAGTACTTCATTCCATAGAGATGAACCTCATGGCCCTGGCGCGAGAGACGAATTCCGATCTCATGGATCCGCTTTTCTACTCCCCCGATTGTTTCAGGGTAGATAACATCGTAAATATAGGCAATTTTCATCAGGTACTCCGGATCCCTATCGATCAGGTTTTATCCTTCCCGGTATATGAAGAGGTGAGCATGCGATGTATATCCTGTATAGGGCCATCCCGAAGTACTCCATCCCGGTTCTGCCGTAATGACCAGTGCATTGTATCAGATCTGGTCCAGGAGGCAGTATGGCATTTTTGGAATCCTGATGAGATAATCCTCTGTATTTCCGATCCCAATCTCGCACCGGTTGCTGCAGAATGTGAATCACGGGGAATGACCGTGAGAAAACTCTGGATACCGGATGGCAGCTCCGAAGACAACCTCTGGGATACCTTTACCCTGATGGGAGGTATCGCAAACGAAGGAGAAGAGATGTTAATCGAAATTACCGGTGGATGTCACGCCCTCCCTTTTGTCATATCACTTGCGGCAACATACCTTCGTGAAGTAAAAAATATTCGAATCGTAGGAGTCATATACGCCCCCCCACCGGATGAATTCGGGCTGCGTCATTTTGTGGACCTCAAGCCACTGATGAGTGTCGCCGACTGGATAACCGGTGTGAAAGCCCTGACATCCTATGCTGATGCAACGCCGGTGCGCAGACTTCTCACCGGTCTGCAGGGTGAGATTCACCGCATGAATAACGAGCCATTCCCTCCTACTCACTTGAGCGGATGGTCACATCTGCTTCGGACATTTACCAGTGCAGTCCGCCTAACCAGACCGGTTGATGCCCTGTATGCAGGGTACGGAATCACCCGTGACCTGCCGGTGATCAGAGAAGAGATCACCAGATTTGCCCCCTCGCTGGATCCGGTAATAAATGAGATGCAGGTCATCAGTGAGATGGCTGCCCCGCCTCCGGAAAACGGACTGACAGTACAATACCTGATGTTACAGCACCGGCTAATCAGGTACCAGATCGATAAAGGTCTTGATTTTCAGGCAGTATCACTCTCTCGCGAATGGATGATATCCGGTGCTATACTCTTCTTCGGAGTTGGTGAGCAGTGGCTTGATGCCCGGTGCAGACATATTGTATCACGGACCCTGACTGGTATGGCGCTTACCATGCAGGGGAAATCCTCAGAAAATACCGTGTTTACAGATAAACTCAGAGAAGAAGCGAATGGCACAGAGATGGTGAGAATATGGGAGCGGGTATCAGATCTCAGAAATGAACTTGCACATTGCGGGATGAATGAACGGGATGAAAGTTTAAAATCAATCCTAAAACGAACGGGAGAGTTGCCTGATGAACTCACAGCGTTTGCCAGGTTAGCAGATCTTACATAAAACGTAATAATTATGGCAATTATTACAGTATCGGAAAAAATAGAGAATCAGGACCAATTATCCATTCCAATTAGTATTAGGCAGATTGAGGTAGATTTTTAATCATAAAGATGATACTCTTCGTGATAATTCAGACAAAAGAGATGGATTATTTTTATTCACGTATAAAGACACATAGTTCTCTTCAAGAATAAGTTCATATTCTTCAGTTATACTCTTTTGATTATCTGTAAAATCCTTTGCACGCCATTCAAACGCATTATCAAGAAGCACAATATCAGCGCCGTCCTGATAATCCACCCATATCATTTTTCTTGAAGATACCATCGGAAGAAGGTTGTACTGAGTCGATATCGAAGCTTCCTGTGGGATAACAGATATCACCCGTTCTATATATTCCCGGTGTTCATCAAGTGCTGCTTCATTATATGTCCCTTTAAACAAAACCATTTCTGCAGCCGGAGAGAATAATCCCAGACAGATAAGACTACTGATGAGAATCAGACAGAGTACCGGAGTATATACATTTTTTTTCACCGTTCCTTCCCATGATCGGATACGTGACAATCCGATGATAGTTGCAATAAATAACGTTGATATTATCAAAGCGGAATAATGAAACCAGACACTGTAATAAATAGATCCGGAAAATAATATCTCGATGAAGGAAGGAATTGAGATAAGGAGCAATTCCGGTGCTAATAGCGGTACAAATAAAAGCGGAGTAAATGCCTTTAAGATATAATCAAACCGGTAACTGGAATGCTGCGTTGCTGAATGCACCGGATCCATGTACTGCTGTAAAAATCCGGAACTTCCGATAGGTGCTGAGGGAATGAAATATGGGTGAATGACCAGGAAAAAGATGAGTAGGGTAAGAACCGACATAATCATCAGAACCAGGAAATGCCATCTGCTGCTTAAGGATTCATTTCGGGTCTGATACATCCCGACAAGACCTATCATAAATATGATGATCGAAACATCTTCTTTTACCAAAAGCGCGAGAAGAGCGAAAAGCAGCATCATATTTCTCTTTCCCGATACATACCCCCAGAGAACAAAACCCATCAGAACCGGAAGAAACGCTACCTCATGAAAATCATAGAGGTTAACTCCATGTAACGGGGGGTAGATGAGGTAGGTGAAAGCAATTATGCACCCCGCACCTTTTCCAAGGATCTCCCGCCCACAAAAGTATATTGGAACAGCCCCAAGAGCAAGCAGGACACTCTGGGCAATCAGGAGCGTGTGAGACGAAGGAGAAATGAGATAAAAAGGGACGAGAGAAAAGAGAATTGGTGAAAAATGAACCCCCATGTGAGATCCAATTGCCATTGAATGAGCAACCTGCTCAAGAGAATTCGTGAGAAGTTCTCCATGCATTACCGTATTCCATAGGGCCTGGTTAAAAACCGCTAAATCATATTCAAGCTGAAACGTATTGTATCTGAATAGTGAAAGATAAGAGAAGATTACCGCATATAAAATTACCCCTATAGCAAGCAATCCGTCATACCTGTCAGGGGTTCGAAGGCCTGACAGACAATTCCGGCTCTTGTGCACCTGAGCATGGACACCAGGAGTGCCTTTTATTGGTTTCATCACCACTTGTTTGTTGTATTTGATATTGAATGTTCTACGAATAGTCCCAGGAGAAGGTATTGAATCCTCCATATGATACCGTGTAATTAATTGGACAAGTCAAATTACTTTTTTCAGATTTTCGTAGAAAAAACCTATATACGCAAGGGATAATCCAAATGCTTTATACATAGCCGAGGGAAAAAAACCTTAATTAAGGGTCATTTATTTACAAATGAATAAGATAGGAGGAATCCGGATTTTTATGGTCCGTCTGTCTTCTCACTCTCAAGACATCGAACCAGAACCTGCTCCATCTCCTCAAGATCATACAGGATGCACCCATTCTCTGATACCTCAAAACTCTCTTTGAACGAACGTGCTATGATGCAATATATCTCTTTCCGACCAGGACTCCCCCATTTGACTAATCCTGCCTTCTTTTGAAGCCCATGAAGTATCCGTACAGCTGATACATCATCCTGCCACTTACATTCACAAAACAAAATAGTATCAGAAACAAGATCGCACGCCACCAGATCTATCTCCGCTTCTTTGTGCCACCATCGCCCGATTTCTTTAAACCGCACTGGGAAAACCCCTCTTGAATTAAACAGATAAAAAATATCCAAAACAATCTCTTCAAACCGATATCCAAGGAAAGCAGGTAATTCCGGAGAAATATACTCCCTGAAAACAAACTGACTTTCGCCCCTTTCAAGTTCTTTCCGATATGGATAGACAAACCTGAACCAAAAGGAAAAGAGGTTATCATTTAAGAGGTAGATGCCTTTCCGGCTAGAAGGATCTGCAAGAACAGGTATCTCCCTTCGAATGAGTTGTAAATCAGCGAGGATAGAGAGATACTTTGAGACCGTACCCTTTTGAATACCACAGTCATTGGTAATGCGACCGATAGTAGTATTTCCGCTGGCAATAGAGAGAAGAATTGAGTAATAATAACGGGGTTCCTTCAGTTCCATCCGAAGAACAAACTCTACATCACGAAAGAGAAAAGAATCCTCTGCAAGAAGATTCTGACTTACAATCGCTTCAATATCAGCCAAGGGATTGTCAATTATACAATAAGCCGGAGTTCCTCCAAAAATCCCATATAACTCAATCGCTCTCTTAAGGTCATTCACATACGGATAATAATCAATGAACCTGAAGGGCTGTAATAAAATCTGACCAGTTCTTCTTCCATAGAGCGGACTTGTATATTTCATGAGTTGAGATTCAATCAGACTGATGCTTGAGCCGGAAAGAATAAAAAATAAATTTGTTTTGGAAAGTGCGGTATCCCAGTAATATTGAAGAAGAGAGGGAAGAGCCGGCTCTTCCTGAACCAGGTATGGAAATTCATCTAAGGCAATGACCATACGAGTATCTCCTCGCTGAACCAGGTACAGAAAAAAGGCATCCCAATCAGGAAACGGAGCACGGCGAATATATTCATCCTGAAAGAGATCTGCTAATTCGGTAGAGATCCGGCGAAGTTGAAGATGACGGGATTCTTCACGGGCAAGGATACGTATCCCGGTTGCCTGAGAGAGGAACTGATCGATGAGTTCACTCTTCCCAACTCTCCTTCGTCCATAGAGGATCATCAGTTCGGCCTTATTTCCATGAAACCTCCGAAGTAATGCAGCAAGTTCTTTCTTTCTATCAATAAACATATTGTAAGTAGTCTACCACAGAGTATATTAATAATTGTTAAAGTCTATCCAATAAGTTAGATAAAAGAGGTACCGAATTTACCAGATACAACCGATAATCATAAATCCTGCATTATGCTGATGGTTCAGCACAGGTGAAATACGAGTTCATAGGATTTTTTGGAGCATTCTCATATCTGGAAATCATCCACATAATATAAAAAATAATAGATGAGAAACAGAGATTGATAAAATACAGAAATGTATTTGTAAAAAAGAAAATTCTCTTATCAACCGCGAAAATAACTGTAAGATGTGTGGATTCCTCTTATTCACATACACCTGAACATAGTTCTTATTTAATATCAGAAGAAAATTCTCGTCGGTTTTTTTCTATCATCATCATAATCACAAGTTCTATGAGGAAAAGCCGTTAGATATCAGTTGAGATAAAAGTTGCATGCAGGACGGTATTTAAGGAAAAAAGAGGAATAATTTATTTTTTCTGGAACTGGGGCATCATTGCCCGAATTTCAGCACCGACCTCTTCAATAAGATGATCCTCATCTGCTTTGGTCAATGCATTAAAGACCGGTCGGTTCACCATATTTTCAAGGATCCATTCTTTGGCAAAATTCCCATTCTGAATCTCTTCAAGGATCTCCTGCATGGCAAGATACGACTCAGTTCCAACAATTCTCGGACCACGGGTAAGGTCACCAAACTGGGCAGTGTTGGAGATTGCACTGCGCATCTTTGTAAATCCACCTTCATAAATGAGATCCACAATCAGTTTGGTTTCATGCAAAACCTCAAGATATGCCATTTCAGGTGCATACCCTGCCTCAACAAGTGTCTCAAATCCTGCCTTGATGAGGGAGGTTATCCCCCCACACAGCACTGCCTGTTCTCCAAAGAGGTCGGTCTCGGTCTCTTCCCTGAAGTTAGTTTCAAGAACAACGGCGCGTGTGGCTCCAATTCCCTGTGCATAGGCAAGGGCTACCTTACGGGCATTTCCTGAAATATCCTGGTGGACCGCAATCAGTGCCGGAACTCCCATTCCTTCGGTATAGGTGCGACGGACCATATGACCGGGACCTTTGGGAGCGACCATGATAACATCCACATCAGATGGCGGAACAATCTGACCATAGTGAATGTTAAACCCATGAGAGAACATGAGCACTTTTCCTTTGGTCATATGAGGCGCAATAGAAGACCGGTACACTGAAGCCTGATGCTCGTCAGGGATCAGGATCTGAATGATATCAGCCTTCTTTGCAGCTTCTGAAACCTCAAAAACCTCAAAACCTTCACTCTTTGCCAGGTCCCAGCTCTTCCCAGGGCGCAGACCAATGATTACATTCAGACCACTGTCTTTCAGATTCAGTGACTGTCCTCTTCCCTGACTACCATATCCAATGACGGCAATAGTCTTCTTCCCAATTGCCGCAGGATCGACATCTTTATCGTAAAATTTTTGAATCATGGATAACCTCTGGTCTCTTCTTATTAACAGGATAGGAGAGGAGATAATATCTGTTTTCCTTCCAAAGGGGAGTGACCGCCCAGTTGGTGCAGCAAAAGAGACGTCATGGTGCACATACGCGCACCAAATGGTGCACCCATAATAATAAAGCATTCATACAATTAGCGATCAGTATTGATTGAGAGAGTATGAAATACGAAATAAAGTATCGTCCAAGTTACGGGTACCTTGTTGTAACCCTTGATCCAGGTGAATCGATCACAGCAGAAGCAGGTGCCATGACATACATGCAACCAACCATTGAGGTCCATACTAGGAAACGTAAACAAGGACTTCTCTCAACTATTGGTATGACCCTTCTTGGCGGCCAGTCTTTTTTTGTCAATGATTTCACCGCCACTTCAGGTCAGGGTGAAGCCGGGTTTTCCGCAGCACCGCTGGGAGATGTTGAAGTAATCACCATCGGGCCGGATAAAGGATATATCATTCAAAAATCTGCTTACATCGCATCTGAAAAGGATGTCAATCTTGACGCTGAGTGGCAGGGTTTTACCAAAGGGCTCTTTGGCCAGGGACTCTTTATGATTAAAGTATCAGGTCAGGGTATGCTCTTCATCAATACCTTTGGAGCCATTGATAAACATATTCTGGCGCCTGGTGAACGACTAATTGTAGATAATTTTCACCTGGTCGCTTTCAGTGACACCTGCCAGTACAAGGTCACGAAATTTGGCGGGTGGAAAGAAACGTTACTATCAGGTGAGTTCCTGGTTACTGACATCACCGGTCCTGGAGAAGTATATATCCAGACTAAGAACATCAGAGAAATGGCTGACTGGATCTGGACACTTATCGAACCACGGGTTCAGGCTAAGGCAAGATAACAAAGCAGGTGCGCACTTTGGAGAAAGGTAACCAATGTGCACCACGAGCAACCGCAAAATGAACCAACACATAAACCCCTGCTATTTTTCAGGATATAGTTATTAGGTGATAAGCACCCACATACTCATGGGAAGATATCCTATGAGTGATTATTTTATTGTCCGATAAAATTTTACGCTTTTTCGATACAACGCTACGGGATGGGGAGCAGACACCCGGAGTATCGCTGACCCCTGCCGGAAAACTCGAGATCGCTACCGCCCTTTCCGATATTGGCGTGCATGTGATTGAGGCAGGTTCTGCCGTTGCATCGGAGGGCGAGAGGGAAGCGATCAGATTGATCGCGAGTGCAGGTCTTACTGCTGAGTGTTGCACATATGTTCGGGCCCTGGCTCAGGATATTGACTGCGCAGCTGATGCCGGTGCTGATTCTGTTCACCTTGTGGTGCCTGTTTCTGATCTTCACATCACCCGCAAGATGCAGAAGAGTCGAAAAGAGGTCCATGAGATGGCGATGAAGGCAGTGACCTATGCCAAAGAACGGGGATTAATTGTCGAACTCTCAGGAGAAGATGCATCCCGGGCAGATCAGGACTTTCTCGCATCTCTATACCGGGATGGAATAGACCACGGAGCTGACCGGCTCTGTTTCTGTGACACCGTCGGAGTACTGACCCCGGAACGTGCGGCAGAGATTATTCCTCCGCTGTGTATGGCACCCTTAAGTATCCATTGCCACAACGATCTCGGCCTGGCTCTGGCAACTACCCTGTCTGCCTTTAAAGCAGGGGCCAGTTGCACGCACGTTACCGTAAACGGCCTGGGTGAACGTGCAGGAAATACGCCACTTGAAGAGGTGGTCATGGCACTTGAGACGTTGTATGGATATAAGACCGGAATAGATACCAAAAAGATCTACCCACTTTCAACACTTGTTTCCCGTCTGACCGGAGTTCCGTTTGCAACCAACAAACCAATCGTTGGAACCATGGCTTTTACCCATGAGAGCGGGATCCATGCCCATGGCCTGTTCAGGGATTCACGTACATATGAACCGATGGCTCCCGAAACTGTCGGCAGAACACGAAGGATCGTTCTGGGGAAGCATTCAGGATCAGCATCGGTCAAAGCAGCACTCACTGAACTTGGGTATATTCCAAATCCACGCCAGCTCGAAGAAATTGTAAAGCGAGTCAAAAATCTTGGAGACGAAGGGCGCAGAGTCAGTGATACCGATGTGATGGCAATCGCTGATGCAGTGATGCTTATCGAATGTAAACCGATCATCAATATCAAGCAGTTCACCGTTGTCAGCGGATCAAACATCCTTCCCACTGCTTCGGTGACTATGGAAGTAAACGGCGAGGAAGTAACCGGTGCTGCCACTGGTGACGGGCCGGTTGATGCAGCATTGAGGGTCCTGCGACAGTCAGTTGCCAGTGCCGGAGATATCAGACTGGACGAGTACCATGTCGAGGCGATCACCGGAGGAACCGATGCAATGGTAGATGTTACCGTAAAACTGAGAAAAGATGGAAGAACCATCACTTCACGCGGAGCCCGGACAGACATCATCCAGGCAAGTGTTGAAGCAGTTGTAACGGGAATGAATAGATTATTGAGGGAGATAGATGAAAAGCGGCGCACAGATACTGATTGAAGGGCTGAAAGAACAGGGAGTGGAAGTCATATTCGGGTATCCGGGCGGCGTTGTTCTTCCTATCTATGACGAACTGTATGATTCAGATATCAGGCACATACTCGTCAGACATGAACAGGCAGCAATCCACGCTGCAGACGGATATGCACGAGCGAGCGGGAAGGTAGGCGTGTGCCTTGCAACATCAGGGCCGGGAGCCTGTAACCTGGTCACCGGTCTTGCCACTGCATATATGGACTCAATCCCGGTTGTTGCACTGACCGGACAGGTCCCGACCATGTTACTGGGCAATGACGCCTTTCAGGAGTCTGATATCACCGGAATTACCATGCCGGTTACCAAACATAACTACCTGGTTCAGGATGTCAGAGACCTGAAGAGGATCATCAGGGAAGCTTTCTTTATCGCTGGCACCGGAAGAAAAGGACCGGTACTGATAGATATTCCAAAAGATGTCAGCACCACAAAGATTCCGGATGAAGACGGGCCGGAGCAGCAGATACGTCTTCGGGGATACAAACCCACCTATCAGGGGCACGGAAAACAGATACAAAAGGCAATTGAACTTTTAATCAGTTCAAAGCGGCCGATCATCTATGCCGGAGGAGGAGTCATCTCCTCTAACGCTTCAGAAGAACTGGTAGCGTTCGCTGAGCGGATGTGTATGCCGATTACCACAACCCTGATGGGCCTTGGGTGTATCCCGGCAGATCATCCACTCAACTTAGGAATGCTTGGAATGCATGGCACCGAGTATGCAAATTATGCAATTACCGGATCAGACCTGCTCTTTTCAATTGGAGTCAGATTTGATGACCGGGTTACCGGCAACCTTGCAACCTTTGCACCGAACGCAAAGATCATTCATATTGACATCGATCCAGCGGAAATTGGAAAGAATAAGCCTGTTGATGTCCCAATAGTCGGGGATGCAAAGATAATCCTTGCAGATCTGCTTAAAAAAATCCCGGAAAGCTGTCCTCATCCAGAGTGGTCAGCGCAGGTGCAGGGGTGGAAAACAAATCATCCACTCAGGTTTAAAGAAGACGGAGCACTACGTCCCCAACTGGTCCTTAAAAAACTCTCTGAAATCCTGGGAACCAGGGGAGTAATTGTAAGTGAAGTCGGTCAGAATCAGATGTGGACTGCCCAGTATTTCAGGTTCTCAAGACCTAGACAGTGGATTAGTTCAGGCGGTCTTGGCACCATGGGGTACGGATTTCCCGCTGCAATGGGGGTGCAATATGCCTGTCCGGATGAACCAGTCTTCGTCATTGCTGGTGACGGTAGTTTTCAGATGAATATTCAGGAGCTGGGGACTATTGCCCAGTATCAGATCCCGGTGAAGGTGGTTATCCTGAATAACCAGTTTCTGGGTATGGTCAGGCAGTGGCAGGAGCTCTTTTATGAGCGTCGGTACTCGTATACCGAACTTCCGGAAGTAGCATTTGCAAAGATTGCTCAAGCCTATGGGATAGAGGCAGAGACTATAACTGATGCGGGAGATGTGGAGGGAGCACTGCAGCGTGCTCTGGATCATAAGGGGCCTTACCTGCTGGATTTCAGGGTGGTCAGGGAAGAGAATGTATTCCCGATGGTTCCTGCAGGAGCTGCAATCAGTGAGATGATCGTTGGAAAGCACACCGAACACGAGGAGGAGTAACCATGAACCGTCACATCTTTAGTGTTCTTGTCGAAGACAGTCCGGGTGTCTTATCACGGGTCACCGGTCTCTTTTCCCGCCGGGGATTTAACATCGAAAGTCTTGCAGTAGGAACCTGTGAACAACCACAGACAAGCCGGATTACCATTGTTGTATCAGGTAATGATGTTCAGATAGAACAGGTAAAAAAGCAACTCAATAAACTGATCGAGGTTATCAAGGTTTTAGATATCACAGAGGCAGAGCATGTTGAACGAGAACTCGCTCTCATCAAGGTAAAGGCAGATCCTGGTGATGCACGATCAGAAGTTTTGCAGGTTGCAGGAATATTCCGGGCAAAAATTATTGATGTCGGATCTGATTCACTGATGATCGAAATTACCGGAGACTCAGGGAAAATTGCAGCAATTGAAGACCTGCTCAAACCTTATGGTGTTTTAGAGATGGTCAGAACCGGAAAGATAGCCCTGCAGCGAGGAACTGCAACCGTCTGCACCGGTAGATAATCATCCCATTTCTGGATGAATACTCTTTTCATCTGCTAGCTTCGGACACCCCACAGGTACCATCGGGGTTTTTAGACTCATCAAAAATCGCCCATTTTTTTCATATGGTAAAAGTTCAAATCCTTAACCTTCATATCCCCGGGTATCCTATGAGATATAATATCATCAGAATCTTATAAGAAAAAACCATCTGTATCTACCATGAGGTGAATAAATTTTGACAACGATTCTCATTATTGACGATAATATGGATGATCAGGCACACATGGCCGAAATCCTAAAAGAAGAGGGATATCAGATCATCGCGGCTGAAATGGGGCCTGAAGGAATCGACCTCTGCCGAAAGATGCACCCAGACCTGATAATCCTTGATCTGGTGATGCCTGATATGAATGGAATAGAAGCCCTTCGAAAATTTAAAAGTGAGTTTCCAGAAATTCCGGTAGTTATGTGCTCAGCAGCGGGACTGGAGCAGGTAGTTGCACTTGCTCTGCGGGTAGGTGCAGCAGGATATATTGTTAAACCATACGAAAAGAAAACTGTTTTACAAACATTACGAGGATATATTCACCCCTGAATAAACCTGATTACAAGGGATAGCAGAAATAATTACCCCTTGGAAAGCTGCAGATACCTCATTTTCCTTGAGATCATAAGACCGACAGAACTATCCCCACCAAGGGAAAAAGCCCGTTCATGTGCCAGCGCTGCTTCTTCAAATCTGCCAAGGTTCTGCAGCGCATCTCCCTTCAAAAACCATGCTCTGGGATTGTTCTCATCGCTGGCAAGAACTTTATCATACACTGATACTGCAGCCTCATGATCTGCAGTAAGCCAGAGAAGCTCAGCCTGCAATGCCAGAGGTTCGGTAAGATCAGGTGAAATGGAAACTACTTTGGAGATTTCAGAAAGGGCTTCTGCATACATACATTTTTCATAGAGTGATTTTGCATGAGAGAAAAGCAAGGTTGCATCCTCAGGAAATTGTTTTAATGCTTCAACAACTGCAATGGCCGCTTCATCCTCTCTTCCGCAGGCAATCTCAGCATCAGCCTTCATCCGCCATGCCTGAGGATCTTCAGGGCGAAGCGATAAAACCTGTTCGAGAGGAACGAGTGATTCCTCATGCCTGCCTGCAGAACTGAGACTTCGTGCATATCGCAAAAGAAGATCCGGATCAGTTCCATTCAGATGAACAGCTCGTAAAAACGCATCAACTGCCTGTTCATGCGATTGCATACGGGTATGAATTATCCCCTTTTTATCCCAGATCTCACCATCATCAGGAGATAACTCCAGATACTGATCAAAACGCGGTAATGCTTCTTCACATCTTCCAGAAGAGTACAGCATCAGTCCTTGTTTTTTTATCAGAATGGGATCATCAGGAATCCGGATAACTGCCTCATAATACGCATCAGCAGCCTGACTATAATTCTTAAGGTTTTCATGGGCAGATGCTTTTCTCTTCCATAACTCCCCATTTTCCGGATTATAACTCAAAGCTTTCTCAAGATAAATAAGAGAATCTTTGTAATGTCCGGCTTCAAAAAGAACAACCCCTAATATCCCGGGGATTTTATGATCTAACGGAGCATACCGGGACGCTTCAAGAAGGGAATGGGAAGCCTCTTCAAAGAGTCGCATAGACCGTTCGATATTCGCTTTAAGAAGCCAGAGATCTATGTCTTTCTCATTTTTCGCCAGCAGCCTCTGAACCTTGGCCTGAGCTTCTTTAAACTGACCAGTATGATAGAGAGCACTGGCATATCCATATAACACCTCATAGGAATCAGCATCTTTGCCAGAAATAACCTCATAACTTTGGCGTGCACTTTGATACGACCCGATTTTTAGTTGCAAGTCAGCTTTTAATACCAGAGCCTCCGCACTTTGGGGGTTGATTTCAAGTGCGTGATTGAGAGACTGGATCGCATCAGGATATTGTTTCTTTGAAACCTGAACCGTAGCCAGGAGATACCATGAATCAAACTCATTATCAGAGATATGAATTGAATGCTTGAGAATAAATTCTGCTTTCTGATATTCACCAAGTGCAACAAGTGCCTTTGCATGATAATACCATGCCTGATAATCATCTGGCTGATTATCTTCTACTTTCTCAAATGCACTAATAGCTTCTGTATAGCGGCCCTGCGCAAGAAGGGTAAGACCATTCCAGTATTGTGCCTCAACATGAGTCGCATCCTGCGCTAATACTTCACCAAATTTACGTCCGGCAGCATCGAAATGGTTGAGTTTGTAAAGGGAGACCCCGACCAGAAACGAGACTTCGTCATCAGACCCAAACCGGTTCAGGTATCGTTCTGCAACTCTGATGAGTTTCTGATGCTCATTCTGGTATGCCAGAGCATTAAGATAGATTCTCCAGCTATCAACAGGAATTGGGCCAATTTTGCAGGCTTTCTCAAAAGAAGCAATTGTTTTGGCATAATCTCCAATCTCAAAATTGGTAACTGCATGATTCACCCAGGTATCAGGTTTATCACTGGTAAATTCTGATGCATGTTCAAACGAAGTAAGTGCATCAGCATGACTTCCTAGTGATCGGAGTACAACCCCTCTCTGGTTCCAGGCAACGGTATTATCCGGTTCAAGTTCAAGTGCCCGCTCATATGATGCAACAGCGTCCCGGCAGGAACCCCGTTCATATTGTGCATCACCAAGAAGTATCCAGAGATTTGCCTTTTTAGGATTGATCGTAGTAGCCTGAGTAAATGAATTGATCGCACGGGTATAATCATAGAGTTTATAAGCTACCATGCCCAGACCAATCCAGGAATTGACATTTCCAGGACTGAGTTTTAATGCATGCTGAAAAGATCTGGCTGCATCTTTGTATCGATTAAGTTTGTAGAGAGCAGCTCCATGATTATGCCAGTATGAAGTATTATCAGGATCCAGCCGGATAGCGTGTTCAAATGCCTGAATAGAACTCTCATACTTTTTTAAATGAAGAAGAGCAAGGCCATGGGAGTTATAGTAACCCGGTGTCTCCTGCCCTTCATGTATGATCTGATTTAAGACATCAGTTACTCCCTCAGCATCATCAGAAAGTTCAGCTTTCAGGAGAGAGTACGTAAATCTGACTTCAATATTCCAGGGTTGGATTTTTAAGACCTGCTGATATGCATCGACAGCCAGGTTAAGGTCACCGGAATCGGCAAGAATGTCGGCAAGTAAATTCCAGGCATCTGCAAACTCAGGATCTTTGTGAACTGCCTCCTTCAATGCTACCACCGCCTGTTCACTCTCCCCCAGGTGAACAAGGGCTCCGGCAAGACCATAATAGGGCATAGGATCATCAGGTGCGATTTCACTGGCAATCTGGTATGACTCGATAGATTCCTGATGTTCATTCAGATGTTCAAGACAATACCCTTTCAGAACCCAGATCTCCACCTGACTAAGTCCACAATCAATCGCTTCTTCAAGATCTACAAGAGCTTCCTTATATTGTTCCTGTGCAGTGAAACAAGATCCCCGATAGAGCCATGCCTGACAAAGCGATGGTTGAGATACCAGAAGTTTATTGAAAACCGCAACAGCCTCCTTATAGAGCCCTACCTCATGAAAGGCGATACCAAGCTGGAGCTGGGCATTATAATTTCCGGGAGTATATCGCAGGGCATTGCGAAACATTTTAATGGCATCACGATAGCGCTCCTGTTTTGAGAGAACTATCCCTATCTGATACCAGAGTTCGCCATTTTCCGGGTCAGCGCGAAGACCTTCTTTAAAGGCATAAAATGCCTTGTCCAGTTGCTCTTTTTTTAGAAAAGAAGCCCCCATAACAAGCCATTTTTGGGAGTAATCCTGCGGATCAGGTTTATTTGACAACGATTAACACCTGGGTCGGGCCGGAAAGAGGGACTGAAAGTACTTACCTTTAATTACAGTCGAACTATCAGAAAAGCATATCGACAATAGTTTTATAAAATCCATTATGAGAAGTCCCCTACTAAAAATGGGGGTTAATGATGTATGAAGTAAATAGGAAAATCGAAAAATTAGAACATACGAATGGTCCGGCAAAAAAAGACTTAATGCTCTTTTGTCAGGAAGTATGAACCAATACAGAGAGCCAATATCGCCAGGGCAAGCAGGAGGGCATCAACCATCTCAATAACGTGCATGGATATTACATTCTTGAAGAATGCTACCATAAGAACGATGATAATTACCTTAATTATCTTACTCTTGAGTTCATCAAGAGATGTAATCTGGAGCAGCTGGTGCTCAATCGTTCCACATTTCCCTCGGGCAACGTCAATTTTGGATATAATAATTTCATACAAACCAAAACTGAAAATGAGAAAGAAAACACCAATAAGATAAAGATCAATAGCTCCAATAAAGGTCTTAAGTATTTCTTCAGTATCTAGGTGTTGCCCATCTCCAGTTAATCCTATTGCATTTAAAAAAATTTTTGTAATAGGTGCGATAATCTCCATCGAACCCATAATAAACAGTGCTACTGAAGCTATAGCACTGAAAAATACAGCGAGAACTGAGATATAGCGAAACTTCCAGAGCCATACTTCCATCGGATTCAGAATATTATTTTCAAACGAGCATTCATCTCGTTCATCATTTTTTTTCAGCATATATTGCACCGTAGGTGAATCTTACTAATAGGTTCTTTATGTTTTTTAGATCTTTGTTCGAAATAGTAGTTGGGAAATATTATAAAAAAGGTTTGATAAAATTCATTTTCACTTTCACCCTGTTTCTTAAACATTTTTATCGTAATTACGAAAAAGAGAACGTGGGGTATGGATAAGAGCATCCATACAGTATATTGGAAATCCCAATAGTGCCCATTGAGGGTCCCGGGCAGAAGGGAAAATTAGTTTATAAAAGGATAGAATCGTATGATCAAGTATCAATCAGTTGTTCTTATCTGTGAAGATGTCCGTGTGTCACTGGCATTTTATCAGAAGTTATTTAATTTAGAAGTCGAATTAGACATTGGAGGTCTAGTTAATTTTAAGGAGGGTATCTCCCTCTGGGGCCAGAAGATTGCATCAGAACTGGTCTATAACGGGACCACTCCATCAGCTCCGGTTGATCGCCCTCGTCAGGAATTATATTTTGAAACCGATGATATTGATGGGTTTTTCGAAATACTTCAGAGAGAATCGATCAGGTGTCTGCACCCAATTCAAAAAGCTCCCTGGCATCAGCGAACCGTCAGGTTTTTTGATCCCGATCAAAACCTGATTGAAGTCGGCGAATCAATGGAAGAAGTTATCAGAAGGTTTGAAAAAGAAGGGAAAACAACAGACCAGATAGCAGAACTGACCATGATGCCGATTGATGTAATTTCAACAATTCTAAAGTAATATCCGGGAAAAGATAATATTTTCCAGAATTATGAAAGAAACATTTGAATAATTGATACGCATTAGAACATACATAGAGGAACCATGTCACACCAAAATTATGCCTGCCAGAGCTGTGGAATGCCACTTGCATCAGATGAAATGCGGGGCACTGAATCGGATAACTCGCTTTCATCACAATATTGCCAGCATTGTTATCAGAACGGCTCATTTACCGACCCTGACATAACCATTGATCAGATGGCCGGGCGAGTAGCACCGATAATAAACCAGATGTTTGAAATGTCAATCGAAAAAGCAATCGTTTTTTCAAAAGAACAATTAGTAAGCCTGTTTCGCTGGAGCGGGCGAATGATCCCATCCTGCGAAAGTTGCGGAATGCCCATTGCAAATGATACTGATGCCGGAACGATGACAGATGGCACAAAAACCTTCCAGTACTGCACACATTGCTTTCAGAACGGTGCATTCACCGAGCCTGAACTGACAAAAGAAACTATGATTGCCAAGTATGCCCCAATGATGTCAGCTCAATATGATGTTCCAATCCATAAGGCAGAGGAAATGGTCAGAATCTTTGCTGCTTCTCTCCCCCGGTGGAGATGAAAACGGTATCCATATAAAAACCCCAATGGTGCCCATTGGGGACCCCTGGCAGAACTGATGAAAGAGAGTTTTTCATACAAAAAGGTTGTATCAGGTATGATTTCTCATATCTGTTTATAACCATTGCCAGGAACCTTAGTTATTCTCTCCTTTGTATGTAGTATCAATTCAGGCGGTAATCTTCTTTGCCATCTGCAATCCCGCATTAAAGGCTGCATTCAATTCATTATCATCCGGAACAAAAACAACTTCTATTGAATCAACAATAGTAAAGCCAGCTGTTTTCAACTCTTCTGCAACCATCTTTGGCGCTCCTCCTTTGCCACCCATAGAGCCAAAAGTCAAAGCATAACGCTCCCCGGTTCTGTCAAAATGAAGTCCTTTCAGATAGTACAGGATATCTCCAATACTGGGATATGGCATATCGTTAATGGTTGGAACACCAACCATGATTGCTTTAGATTCAAGGATGTGTTTCACAATCTCTGACCGTTCATCTTCATGAAGATTAAAGATTTTTACATCACATCCGCCAGCCATAATCCCTTCTGCGAGTGCATGAGCAAGCATCTTCGTTGATCCATGCATGGTATCATAGATGATGGTGACCTTATTTTTCATTGCCGAACCTGAGGCCCATCCGACATACGCATTGATAATTTTCCCAGGATCAGTCCAAATCTGGCCATGTGAGGGAGCGATGACCTTGACCTTGCTGAGGAGATCGAGATCGGTTAGTTGTTTTGCTTTCTTCAGGAAGAGCGGAGTTAATGGCACGATAAGGTTTGCATAAAACTTCTGTGCAGCTTCCATAAGAACATGCTCGGAAATATCACAGTCAAGCCTGCCGGAGAAGCACAAGTGCTGTCCAAAGGCATCATTAGGAAAGAGAATCCCATCTTCAGCATAGAGGGTAAACATCGAGTCAGGCCAATGAAGGAGCGGAGCCTCAACAAATGCAAGGGTTTTCCCTCCGATATCAAGCGTATCTCCGGTTTTAACCGGTTTGAATATCGCATTATCTAAAGCAGGGTAATGACGAATGAGTCCGGTTCTACAAACATCAGTACAGTAGATCGGGGCGTTTGGGAACTTTTTGTGAATGTCTGCAAGAGCTCCTGAATGATCTTTCTCTGCATGATTCTGTACAATCACATCAATATTCATATCCCTGCCTTCACGGGCGCATGCATCCGAAATACGACCCCACATTTGTGCTGCCTGTCCGGGGTAGACATTATCGATCAGTACTGTCTTTTCTCCAAAGAGGAGATAGCAGTTGTATGAGGTACCATCAAGAGTATATCCATGATATGTCCGGATATCCCAGTCAAGAGTTCCTACCCAGTAAACGCCGTTTGCGATTTTGTATGCCTGTGCTTTCATAGTTTCACTTCATTCGTATTATTACGAACATTCTATTGTATGCGAACAAGTATAAACTTACCGGTATAATATAAAATTGTGAATGGAGTCCCTGATACCAGAGATAAAAATAAGAAAGGAGATATCGCACTATTCTCAACAAATACAGACGTAATTGCAATTGAAAGCCCGATTAAAGGGATAATTCTTGGAATAATTGCTGCAGGAGATATTTCCTTTGACGAAATTGTTGTCAGAACTGGAAAAGCCAAGTCCACAATATCAGTACATATAAACGATCTTCAGAAGGCAGGCCTCATATCTTCACGAAGTGATCCCAGTGATAGACGGAAAAAAATCTTGTCACTGACCGGTAAACCAATTGGATTCCTGACAAATTCTGACCGGGCACCTGCAAAAAAACAAATCGAAGAGCCATTAAAAAGCCTTCCATTTACAGACGGTAACATTGCTTCATTCTTCAGATATATGCTCAGGATTATCCGCACTGAAGCAATGAATTGCGGAGTAAATACCGATCCAATATTAGAAAAGGCAGGAAACCGTATCGGAACCGTTCTGTTGCCCTTAATTTCAGATGAAAATTTAGAGAGGAAAGTGCAAAAAATGGATTCATTCTGGAAAAAATACGAACTTGGAACAATAGCACTAGTAAATGATAATCCTATCACCCTGAAAGTTCACGGATGCTTTGAATGTGAAGATCTCCCGATTACCGGCCATGGGGCCTGCTCATTTGATATTGGAGTATTATCAGCTGTTTTTTTAAAGGAAACCAAAGGAAACCCGTCTGTTGTTGAGATTGAATGTTATTCATCTGGTTATGACCATTGTACCTTTGTGATTAAAGAAAAAGATGAGAACATCAAAGAAAATGACCCGGGAGATGGCGCCACCCCAAGGTAAACCAGTATAAGAAAAAGAACCTATAATCAGTCAAAAAACCCATATATACCGGAGCGGAGAAACCGATTGGTTTTTTAAAAGAACTGATTACAAGCATTGTTATCATCTTCTTCCCGTTTCTATCATCCGATTCCCTATGGAGGCATTATGACAACTACTACTAATCGAAAAATTCCACGTACAATGAGCACCCAGCATCCGGATAATGTTACCACCCCCTTCTTTGTGGATAACCCTGAGCTAAGCGGAGAAGATGAAGTCAGAGAAGCATACTACATCTACTCAAACCTTGGATGCGCTGAGCAGATGTGGGACTGTGAAGGAAAAGAAGTTGATAATTATGTGGTAAAAAAACTTCTATCCCGTTACCCTGAATATTTTATAGATCATCAGCTTGGGCGGGATCGTTTCCTCACACTCAGAGTCCCAAACCCCGAACTTGAACGGACAGAAGCAAAAATTCTCCTTGAAACCCTGGACTCAATACCCCGTTCATATGATATTGCTTCCATGTTTTATCAGGATAAAACCCCGCCAATCTTTGAAATCATTCTCCCGATGACCACATCTTTTGAGTCGATTGACAATATTTATCAGTATTACAGGGATTTTGTTGTAGGTCAGCAACATCAACGCCTTGGAGGGCGTGATCTCACCATTGCTGACTGGATCGGCCCATTTCATCCGGATCGAATAAATGTAATTCCCTTATTTGAAGACAGGGAAGGAATGCTTCAGTCAGCAGAAATTGTAAGGCGGTATTTACAGGATAAAAAGATAGAACACCAGCGAGTATTTCTTGCACGTTCTGATCCAGCAGTAAATTATGGACAGATTGGAGCAATAATACTCAATAAAATTGCACTCTGGCGTCTTCATCTTCTCGCTCTTGATACAGGAGTTGCAATATACCCAATTATCGGAGCAGGTTCAGCGCCATTCAGGGGAAACCTCCGCCCTGATACCGTTCAACGAGTTGCCGAAGAATATAAAGGTGCTTACACATTCACCATCCAATCGGCGTTTAAATATGATTATCCACTCACAGAAGCTGCACAAGCAATACAGTTCCTTGAGCAACGCGAAATAGTACCTGCAACGCAGATTGATGAAATAAAAGGAATTGATCTGTTAAACAGATATTCAGCCGAATATAATAACCAGATTATGACTCTTGCACCGATAATCAACCGGATATCCGGCCATATCCCATCCCGCAGAAAAAGAAAACTACATGTCGGGCTTTTTGGATATTCACGAAGCGCTGGAGGAGTTACGCTCCCTCGTGCTATCACCTTTACTGCTGCCCTGTATTCAATCGGAATTCCTCCGGAAATTCTGGGGATAAATGCACTTACCCATGATGATGTAACATTTTTACAGGATAATTATGTTAATTTTACTGCGGATATGGCGGATTCTGTCAGATATCTGGATCCTGATTCTCCCAATCTCCCTGATGGAGTCCTTGATGCAATACAGAGCATAGTTCCATTAAAAATTAATGATAAGCATCGTTGTCTTACCCAGAGAATTAGTCAGGAACTGACAACCTGTAATACGAAAGATCTGACAGAACTGATTCTTCAGGCAGGAAATATCAGAAAGTTCCTTGGATAACCCTTTTTTATACCCAGACCAGAGATATCATGATGTATCAGTGAGTTCAATACCGTAGCAGGGAATCCACATGGCCGTAAATATTGAATCATATTTTTTCACTAATAACGGTGGAGTCAGGGGAAATAATGAAGATGGCCTGTTAGTGAAGGATATTCTTATCACTGACACCTCAATGGGCACTATTGGGATTTCCAATATACTGTATGGATGCTCTTATCCATAC
>Ga0351906_1008_pt1 | contig 67001 bp, 60 predicted proteins | sample BONcelHT113001E5_FD_206866 | JGI IMG/M metagenome (GOLD analysis project Ga0351906, IMG submission 206866) | Enriched cells from coal bed in the Powder River Basin, Montana, United States - BONCAT cells T11 rep1 HSBNCT.T11.300.1.E5 ... | reverse complement strand
AAGTAACTATGGGCAAACACACCCGCACTTTGTGAATTATTGCATAATTTTTCAATATTATTCATGCCGTTTCTGCACCCCTTTTTATGGAAGCTGAATATTGAAAGCATCCTTCCATCTGCCATCAGCACAATATATTTTATAGATCAGCTCCATCACCTTCAGCGCTTCAGAGCTGTTTCCATTTTCGACCACTTTATCATTGACAATGATGTCTGCAAATTCATCGATCTCCCTTTGCCAGGAGTTATCGTCGAGATATGAATTGGTAATTTCCAAAAAAGAACCAACCGATGAGCCTTCTTTTTTTGGTATAATTTTCAGCCGTTCATCACCATAGCTCTTTGTCCCCGAGAGCATACCGGTCAATTCCAAGAGGGCGTCTCTCAGAGTAATCTCGAGCCTGAACTTGTGTTGCCACTGGGTGGCTGTTGAGTGCACCATGGCAACACAGCCCTCGCGATTCCTCATAATGGCGTAGGCGTTATCTTCCACGTCATTATTCCAGTAATTATTCGAAATGAAACTTTTTATCTCTTCAAAGTCGCCAGCAAAATAACAAATCATGTCCAGCATATGAATTCCCTGGTCAATGAGTATTCCACCTCCAGCATACTGTCGTTCCGCACGCCAGCCCTTGTCGAAGGGTATGATATTGCTCTTACCGTAAATTCCCCTCAAATTGATGATCTCACCGTATTTGCCTGATTCAATGACATTCTTTGCCTCTTTTACGGAATCATGGTAGCGGTGATTAAAGCCATACTTCAGTTTTAGATGGGGATGTTTTTTTTCAACAGTGATGACATCCCTTATATCCTGAACAGACTTTCCAGGCGGCTTTTCACAAAACACATGGAGTCCGTTTTCAAGCCCTACAATTGTTGCCTCCGCAGCGAGATGGTTAGGAAGACTAACAAATAGGACATCTATATCCTCGTTGAAGAGAGAATTGAAGTCGGGAAAATACCGTATCCCATCCTCCATGATTCCTTTACAACCAAATGTGATGTCACTGACGGCCACGGTCTTAAAATACGGATTCTGGTCGATGCATAATCGCCGCCTCTTTCCCACAACACCATAGCCAGCGATGCCAACGTTTAATTTACTATTAGCCACAGTTATTTATCCTGTCTCCGATCATTTCTCATAGTATTCTGTCCACTTCTCAAAATAGTTACGCCCTATAAGAACCCCGTGCACATCGCAACGGTCACAGGGACGAAACCCGCGGTCTTCTTTGATCAGGGACACTCGGACCTTTTTCATCGCTGCATTATTCCAGATGCTGAGGGTCGACTCATCATTGACATTACCCACGATCAATCTTCGCCCCCAATCATGGGCACACAGAAGAACAGCACCGTCATAATCAATAAGTATCTGGTAAAAAGGATAATGACAGGCTTGTCTCGCTGGGCTTGACAAAGCTCCAATTCTGGCTTCTTTGATCGTCACCGATCCGGCGCGGTTGGAAAGGGTTATCCCAAAATGTTCCTCTACGGAAAGCCAGCGGACACGCAAGATCATCTGGGCATCGCTCAAACCCGCTTTCTCCTTCAAGGCCTTAAAATGGTCCATCTGATGCGGACCGTCATACATGCTCACCGCGAGCATCGTAAGTCCGGATCGAAATAGCTCTTTGAGTCGGTCCAATGTCAACAAATCCCCGTTCGTCACCAGTTCCGTCCTAACCTTAGGGCAGCGCTCCCTGGCAAGACAAATGACCTTGTCGAGATCCTTGTAAAGCAGCGGTTCGCTGAACGCCGAATAGATGATGGTCCCGTCAAAGCCCGCCTTTTCCAAGTCCGCCAGCACGCCCTCATACATGCCCACCGGCATATGGATATTCCTGTTCGGAAAAGCGTCTGGATCAACCCTCGGACAAAAAACACACTGACGGTTGCACAGGCCCGAGAGATTGAACTCGAGCAGGGAGAACATCGGTGCCTGCTCTTGTTTGAAAGAGGATAGATGCTCTTCGAGCAGGAGACCTTTCCTCTCTATGCTCGGATCAAGGAACCTTATTTCTTTTTCCATAATGTCCTCTCTAAACAGAATCGCTGCAGGTATTTCACGCTAAGCTCTCCACGGCAGTGTCGTCCGGTAAATGCCAATTACGTATCTCAGCGACGGAGCAGGGAGATTCTCACACTTCATTATCTTCGATATTCTGAGACTAAACGATCACTTTTCATTACACTCTCTGCCTTAATTAAATCCCCGGGAGTATCAACCGCATAGGTTTCAAATTCCTCTAAAACCATCTTCACCTTATACCCGTGTTCCAGTACGCGCATCATATCCACCGACTCGACAATTTCAAGGGGAGTTGGAGTAAGATGATTGAATTTAAGCAAAAAATCTCGTTTAAAAGGAATAATCGGCACCTGTTTCAGCATGGGGACACTCTTGGCTCCTTTTTTCCATGATGGAATAGGCTCCCTTGAATAATAAAGGGCAAAACCCTGCAAATCAACAACAACCTTTACCGTATTCGGGTCTTCTTGTTCCTCACGGGTTTTTATCTTACCCATAAGATTAACGATATCAATGCCCGTATTGTCTATCATCGGTTTAACCGCGAGATCTATCATTTCCGGGAAAAGCATCGGCTCGTCACCCTGTATCATAACGACAATATCTATCTTCTTTCCCGTCTCCTGTTCGATTTTTTTCATTGCCTCTGCCGCTCTGTCTGATGCACGTTCGTGGGTATCAGCGGTCATCACTACTTTCCCGCCAGCAGACCTTATATAATCAAAAATCTCTTGGTCACATGTGGCCACCCATACGTCGTTAAGTAATTTACACATGCGACTCCTATAGTACACGTGGCCGATCATCGGGATGCCAAGTATCTTTGCCATGGGTTTGTCGGGAAATCTCGTCGATGCCATTCGCGCTGGAATTATACCAATAATATTCATTTATCTTCCCTTTTTATTCATAAGCGTTATCTTAGACCACCAAGAGTCTCTCTGCATTTTGTCCCGAGATACAGCATATCGACTCCAACAGCCACAAAAGAATAACCCTTTCTCCTGCAGTTCATAGTCATTACCGGATCGGGCTGTACAACATGAAAACCCATTGGTTTTTTCATCCTTCGGCAAGTATCTTCGTAATACTGCAATGCCTGTTGTACTTCCGGCCTGTCAAACTCCCCAGGACATCCCAGAGAACCTGAAAGATCATAGGGCCCAACAAAGGTGCCATCCACTCCGGGAGTGTACAATATTGCCTCAAGGTTTTCAATTGCCTTTATATGCTCAATCTGAACAATTACCACGCTCTCGTTTTCCACCCATTTTTTATACGCCTCGAAACCAAACCCGTATTTCTGCGCTCGTGCCAGACCAACACCCCGCGTTCCAAGGGGTGGGTATTTTACCGCACTGACAGCAGCCTCTGCTTCGGCATGGCTGTTGACCATCGGCACAATAACGCCATACGCCCCCGCGTCCATAACACGTTTGATACAGATTGGATTGTTCTCTTCAGTCCTGACGAGCGGCACAATTCCACACAACTCAATGACCCTGATTAAGTCCTGGGCCTGATGGAGTGTGATTGCACTATGCTCCATGTCAACTGTCAGCCAGTCAAAACCGGCTTGAGACATAATCTCCGCTATCATTGGATGTCCGATGGTTATCCAGGAACCAATGGTAAAATTATCTTTTTTAAGCTGCTGTTTTAAATTTATCATGCCCTCTTCCTTTGATATTTCTGTTTCAAATTAACGCATTTGAACAACAACTTGATGAATATACTCGATAATAGGTTGAAAACGCTCCACCGTTGTGTTGGAAAAACGACTAAAACCATTCAAGCAGGGATCGCTAAAATCAAGGCGGTAGAGAACAACATTTTTCAGTCTCGCATGCACGGCTGATGCATATCGACCAAAGGCAACATGAAGGAAATTGCCATGCGTAATTAAAGTCTGTAATTGAAGAGCCTTCATCTCGGCAAAAAACACATCTCGGCCGGCATTAATTCTTTGCACGGAAGCAAGTATTTCAGGACCAAAATTAAGCAGACGTTCGACCAGTGCTACGGCTAAGGTGCTTACTTCATACATAGGACGCACCTTGTGCAGCAAACGGGCGATATCCGGGCATGAAACTGCATATCCGATTCTTAAGCCGGATATGCCCCAAGCCTTGGCAAACGTGCGCGCCACAACCAGATGATTGTATTCATCCACCCACGGCACTACCGTATGTTCATAAAATGGATAGTACGCCTCATCAATCAATATAAGTGCCCCAACTTTTCCTGTAACTTCTATGATCTGACGCATGTCGGATGGCGAAAAAACCGTGCCCGTAGGGCTATCGGGATTTGGAAGGCAAACAAGCTTAGGACAGACTTTCTCAATCGTCTTGACAACCTCTTCGACAGACAAAGTCGGCCCTCTGTCGGACGGCTGATAAATTAGAGGGACAACCCGTGCACCATACATGCTTGAGTACACTGAATACATAGCAAAGGTTGGTACCGTGTGTACAACCACATCTCCCGGATTAATAAAAGCTTCAAACACAGAACGGATTGCTCCGTCCGAGCCCGCCGCAAGTAGAATATGATCGACATTCACCCCAAGATTATCTGCCAGTTTATGATAGAGAGATGTACATTCCGGATAAGAAGATATGGCTATTGGATCGATTTCAGACAGGAGGCGTGTTGTTAATTTTGCTAATTCAGGATCTGTATTTTCATTTTTATCCAGCCACAACAAGTTTGGGTCTCTTGGAGCGCCACTGGTCCAATCCGGCCTGGAATACTTGGGGTCAGCCACCGCAGCTCTCGCTGCCGGCGTCACATAGTGGTGATTGCTCATATTTCCTTCTTCTTCTTTTCCGAATCAATTAAAATCGAATGATTTTATTGAAATTGGCATTTTTGTATAATCATTCCTGTTTTGTCTTATATCCGATTTTTTAATTGGAATATGATATACCACTCCAAAAATATTAAATTATACTTCCCAATCCTGATATAAATCAGAAAGCGTTGTATCCTTTTCCAAGATTGCTCCCCAGAATCCCTCAAAGACCGTTGCTATTTCTCGAAGTCTTTCTACCAGCGGATATAATCCGCTCTAATTGATGGCTTTGCGAATCGACCACATTCCGGTCTTTTATACACTGCCAGTGGTTCTAAGCCTAATAAGCTCAATCCTTTTTTTGAAAATATTCTAACGTTAATCGTTTGACCTCATTAATGTCCTGATCCCCGTATGATTTCAAAGGTGCCATTCCCCTCCAGCATAAGGACATGATCAAAATATTTTATATTTTGCTGCCGGTGGGTAACCATAACAATACCAATCTTTCCCTTGAATTCCATCAGGGCCGAAATAAAATGGTGCTCGGTCTCTTGGTCCAGGGAGGATGTTGGCTCGTCCATCAAGATGAAGTCGAGATCATTCATCAGAACTCTGGCTATCGCTATCCTTTGCTGCTGGCCACCGGATAAGTTTTGGCCGCTTTCTGTAATTTGGAAATCCGCCCCTTTTTCATGCAATAGTCCTTCCAATTGTGATAGTTTTATTACACTATTAAGCTTTAACTTGTCCGGATGGTTATTTCCCCAACAGATATTTTCCAGGATTGTGCCGGCAAATATAAAATGGTCCTGAGTAATATACCCGATACGCTGATGCAGGGTCTCGATATCGATTTCGTCGTCGCATACATCGTTATAAAAGATATTGCCCTTTGATGGCCTGACAATCCCTGACAACATATCAAGAAATGAGGTTTTCCCTCCGCCAGTCGGTCCGCAAACGACCCAGAATTCCCCCTTTTTCAAAGTGATAGCCAGATCCCGGAATAGTTCCCCATTACCTCCATATTTGAAACTGACGGACTGAAGACGGATGGAACGCAGCATGCCATCGAGAGGTTTTCCCATGATACATTGATTGATAGAACTGTGTTTGATGGCCTCAAGCTTGTCTATAGATGACAGTCCACTATAGGCCCTATGAAAGCTGTCTATAATCCATTTTGTTTTAGGGACAATTCGAGTAAAAATAATGAGAATCAGGATAACGCTCGCCAATTTCATTTCGATGATTCTTATGCCGGCATAGATAATAATGGTCAAGATAAAATAACCGATCAGCTCAGACAGCTTGCCTTGGACAGCCGCAAGAACCTGCTGTTTATAGTACTCATGACACACCCTGAATACACGGCTATCCAGATAATTCATCAAGAACCGCTCCATAGAGGAGGTCTTCATGCTTTTAAACGATCGGACGGCATTTACAAGGCCATCCGTCAATCGACTATAGGAATTGGTCCATGAATGGCCAAGGCCCCTGCCTTTCTTCATGAAAGGGTAGAAAATGGCTCCACTGGCTAAAAAAAGGATCAGGCTCATAATAACAATTTTGGAATCGACAATAAATGCAAAGTAAATGAAAAAGGCAATCTGTACCAGTTCGCTGATTATAATGAAGCAATACTTCACAAGCCCCTTATATGATTCGGCTTCATGTGTTACTGCATTGATAAAATCACCATGATTCAAATTTCTTAAGGATTCCCACCGCGACCAGATAACCTGCTGTAGTAATGATTGACGTTCTTTATATTCAAGATTCCTGAGAAAAAAAGCTTGGTAGGTTTCCAAAACGATATAGACACAAGCAGAAACAAAACTAATTGTCAGAAACAAGGCCAGATAATTCAATAGATTAGGTGTTTGGCCGCATATGGCCAATATACGATCGAACTGTTTTATGATGGTGTTTGGCTGACCGTGAGGTTCCATAAGGTACTGGGCGATAGGATAGACGCTCCCGATCGATACAACCTGAGTGAGACCGACAAGAGTAACACCGAGAAAGAAAAACAGAGAATGAAGGGGGTGCCCGGTTATTACCCTTGTAACTATTTTGAGAAGTTTTATCAATTTTCAGTGTTTGTTTTGAAATAATGGGAAATAAAAAACATTAGCTTTTTTGAAAAAAATGTATTCCTATATAGAGTATTGTTACAACCTACTTTTTATAATATGAAAAGACCTTCCTGATCGCGGTGACCACATCCATCAAATCCTGTTCAGTCATTCTAGTTTGCAAAGGAATGGAAAAAACCCGTTTCGAGATAAAATCGGCATTTGGGTAATCCTCCGGATTAAAGGCATATTTATCGCTATAATAGGGTTGCTCAAAGATTGCCCGGTAGTGAGTGGCAACCCCGACATTTTCTTCGATAATAGCCCGCATGATCTCCTCTCTGGACGCCTTCAGGGTTTCAGGTTTTATCATGACGGGGAAAAGATGCCAGGAGTTTCTATTGCCGTTGTCTTCAGGAAAGTGAGGCGGAAGGATCAATGATTCCTCATTGCCGAGGAGATCGTAGTACATTCCCGCAAGGTGCCGTTTTATTGCAATAAAATTTTCCAGTCTCTTTAGCTGATGGATACCGATAGCAGCATTCAAGTCCTGCATGTTATATTTATATCCGGGATAAATGATGCCATAATGAATAGTATCCGCTTTGGTGTACCTCTGCCAGGCGCCGTGATCCATCCCATGCAATCCATAAACCTTCATTTTTGATGCCAGGTCGGCCTGGTTGGTAGTTATCATGCCGCCTTCGCCGGTTGCAATGTTCTTGGTGACGTAAAAGCTGAAACAAGTCAGATTTTCTCCGGCACCGATCATGCGGTCTCTATATTTTGTCCCCAGGGCATGAGCTGCATCCTCAATCACTGTAAGGCCATGCCTTTCAGCAATCCCGTTGATTGCATTCATGTCACAGGGATAACCCGCGAAGTGGACAGGAATAATGGCTTTTGTACGTGGCGTTATTTTAGCCTCAATAGCAGCAGGATCGATAGTAAATGTGCCGGAGGCAATATCGGCCAGGATTGGAATCGCCCCGACGTGCTCGATTACATTGACGGTTGCACCGAAGGTCATGGGCGTCGTGATAACTTCATCGCCTTTTCCGATGCCGGACACAATGAGGGAGAGATGGAGTGCCGCAGTGCAGGAACTGGTTGCCACAGCATGCGCCGCACCGGTATAGTTCTTGATATCATTTTCAAAGCGGACGACTTTTGGCCCCGTACTCAACCACCCCGTCCTGAGACAATCAACTACCTCGTTAATTTCGTCCTCGCCGATATCCGGCGATCCATATACAATAAATTCTTTCCGAACAGGAGTTCCGCCGTGAATAGCCAGTTTATTCATATTTAGTTTTTCCTCCAGATAAAATCAGGGCCATTATTGCCACAATTAAAAAGAAGATCAAGAATAGTGACATTAGGCTCGAAAGGTTCATGCAACTGCTCATAAGGCGGATAATTATAGTGGTGATAAACCAGTTGAATGCCATTCCGCTCGAAAAGATCATTTTCAATATAATTGGATCCAGACGGTCCGCTGATGTAGGTTGTTATTCCCAGTTTCCTGCAAATATTCACCAGCCGTTCCGTCTTTTTGCCCTCAACACATAAAGAGGAAGAACGGACAAAACGGGTATGGTCGATCGATAGCAGCCTACATATTGTTAAGGTAAATTCAATATCCAGATCACTCAGTTTGTCCCAGTTCCGGCAGTACAGATTCTCGAATTCAGATTTGTAATTTTCGAAATATTTCGCTCTGGAGTAACAATGTTTAAGCATGGCCCAGTGGGTATCCTTCCAGGGAATGCTGTTATCGATTTGCGCATCCTTTATAAGCTGTCCTCGTAGACCCTTAGTAATAACCGGAACAGTAATCCACCGCAACCCCTTTTCATGCCTGACAGCGTTCCTGTTTCTCCAGTCTCGCTCAGTATATTGAACATCATCGAGAAAAACGAAGATATCGGCACAATTGATCAGATCAAAGTATCCTCGCCAGGGAACGTAATTAGGTTGAAGTATGACCCCTTTCATTTTTTCAGACGCTCCTTTATAATGTTGACAACCCGGTTTAAGCCCTGACCATCAACAAGCCTGCGACCGCGCTCATAAAAATCATTCCGGAGTTTCAAATCGGTGATTAAAGTATTCAGGACTGTCACAACAGCTTTAGGGTCTACTACGTTACCCATCCCCAGAAAGATGCACGCATCATAACGTGCAAGATTTCCGATCTGCTCCTGTTGATGTTTGTACTGGCAGATCACGACGGCTGCCATACCGAGAGACAGAACCTGATAGAAAACAAGCCCTCCAGCCACAAAAGCAATATCTGCACCAGCCATCAGTTCCTGAAAATTGGGTGGCTGCCGGTGAATTCTAATTCTTCCGTTTGATGAATCTGCATATTGTGACAGAATGGCGCTATTGGAATAGCCGCTCCCGATCACGACATCAACGGGTAGTGCGATATCCGCCTGCAAAAGGATATTGACCAGCTTCAGGGTAATATCCAGATAATCAAATCCGCCAAAGCAGATAAAAATTCTTTCGGGTGTTATTCGAAAGAATTTCGTAGGAGTCGGCGGAATGACTGTGTAGCCCGGTCCAGAATAGGGATTGCCAGCTTCCTCGACGATGGCGTTGATCGGATAGTCGGAAAATTTTCTATGTTCTTCAAAATGATCGTATGTCATCAATGGAGCACCGCATTGCTTTAGGATTCTGAGTTCCTCCGCGTCGTACTGATATTTATCGCATATGATGAAATCCGGTTTGCTGTCCTCAACAAGTCTTACCAGATCGAGGCTGTAACCATCAGGGGAAAGTAAGTGTAAGGGGTATCCCGAATTCCGGATCATAGCATGGCCGTATTCGTAATCCGGCTTATCCATGCTTGAGAAAATCACTCGACATACATCCCGAAGCTGACCGGCAACGAGAAGGCTTCGGTAGATGTGCCCTGTGCCAACCTCTACAACCGTTCCTCCGTCGGCTCTGAAGAGAATGACTTTCAAAAAATGATCCTATGATAAAGAGGATATCCCACGGCACCGGTAATCAAGGATTCTCCTGCATGCGCATGTTTTTCCTGTATAAGATTTCCTCTTCCTCACAGGGCATAGCTTCAACCCTGCCATGTCCCAGAATCTTTTCAGCCTCCCTAATCTTCAGAATCAGACCTTTCAGTTCCGCAGGCTCTGCAGAAATTTCCCAGTCTATCCCCTGCAATCGACGATCGAGGGTAAAATGTTTTTCAATCACCATGGCCCCAGCATAGACGGCAAATAAAGGCACATCGACTCCCTGCGTATGATCAGAATATCCTACGGGAATACCGTGTAGTAGACGAAGAGAATGGATGGCCCGCAGATTTGCCGATTCTACTTCCAGGGGATAACTGGAAACACAGTGCAGAAGGATATGAGGTATATTGTGCTTCCGGAAAACATTCAAGGCAAAGTCGATTTCTTCAACTCCCGCCGTACCGCGGGAAAAAATCACAGGCAGGGCGGAAGATGCCACTCTTCTTAAAAGTCTTTCATTGCAGATATCACAGGACGCGATCTTGATCACCGGCACATTCAATGTCTTCAACATATCCACGCTTTCCTCGTCGAATGCCGTTGCGAAAAATTCTATTCCTACAGTTTTTGCCTCCCGAGCCAGGACAGCAAACTGCTCACGATTTAGCTCTGCAGGCTTGATAAGGCCATAAATTTCCGGGTTCTCGCCGAACCTCTCTTCGGTACGGAATGCCTGAAATTTAATGGCATCCGCGCCGGATTCAGCGGCTGCTTCAATCATCCTCGTGGCCAGCGCCATATCTCCGCCGTGATTCAGGCCCGCCTCCGCAATAACAAAAACCGGTTGATCCTGTCCGATGCATTTCTTGCCAAATTGTACAGTTTTACCTTTCATGCTATTTTCTATCATGAGCAGAATACTTCAGAGAGGAATCTGAAAGAATCTTCCGGAAGTTTCCAGTCTGCCGCCCCGATATTTTCAGTCAATTGCTCCGGACGCCTCGCCCCGCATATAACCACATCGATACCGTCCGAATCCAGAAGCCACCGGATAGCTACTTGGGACGGTGATTTACCGAGTTTCCGGGAGAGTGCTTTCAGGTTTTCGATTTTTTCAAGATTTTGGAGCAATCTCTTACCCTGAAACTCTTCGTCATAAAAACGATTGTCATCTTCTGAAAAAACAGAGCTTACCGTAAATTTACCTGTAAGCAGGCCCCGTTGCAGAGGACTGTATGCAAGGACAGATAAACCGCTCTCCAAACAGCGAAGAAGAAGATCGGCTTCTATCTCCCTCTTCAGAAGGTTATATTCTGATTGAACGGTCAGGACAGGGACAATAGCTTTGAGTCTGTCCAAAGAAGTGCAATCATAATTTGAGACACCGATGTAGCGAACCAATCCTTCTTCGATCAGTTTGAGTAATGCCGATCCGGTTTCCTCAACCGGAGTGCCCGGATCCATCTCGTGCAACTGGTACAGATCAATATAATCCATTTTCAGACGTTGCAGACTTTTACGAACAGCTTCATGTATGTGAGAAGGAGATAAATCTATGTAGCGCGTTCCGTCTTTTCTCCAGACCACTCCAGTCTTGGTTGCAAGGATGACATTTTTACGTTCAACCGCGAGAACCCTGCCGAGAAGGTCTTCGGCGATGCCTTCTCCGTAAGCATCGGCCGTGTCATAAAAATTTATTCCCGAATCGAGGGCGTATCTGATGGTTGCCAGACTCTCAGTGGTGTTAACCTTGCCCCAACGTCTTCCTCCGAATAGCCAGGTTCCCAGACAGATCCTTGATACACGAAGATCGGAATTTTTCAGGGTGATGTATTCCATATCTGCTTCTCCGGGATCAATCCCCGATAGTGAACCCTCCATCCACAAGCAGGTTCTGCCCTGTTACATATTCAGACATGGATGAGGTCAGGTAAAAAATGCCGCCAATGAGGTCTTCCGGTGTTCCCATCCGGTTAAGCGGGGTCTTGTAAATATAATTATTGACGAAAGCAGGCGCCTGGTTGTTAAAAATTCCTCCAGGACTTATACAGTTGACACGAATCCCATACAGTGCAAGATATCTGGCCATGTACCGGGTAAAATGGATCACTCCTGCCTTGGATATGGCATATACTTCAGGAGAATTCCGGCCCGAGTCGCCGTAAATCCTCTGGTCAGCTATGGAGACCCCGTATATAGAGCCCACATTCAGGATAATTCCACGGACAGCCTCTTTGATCATATAACGGGAAACTATCTGGGTTGCGAGAAATGTGCCTTTGACGTTCACGTCCATTATTGACTGGAATTCCTCATCGGTACGCTCTTCAAAGGGTGTAAACACGGATATACCGGCCAGGTTGATAAGAATATCGATATGCCCGAAAACATCAATAATTTTTTTGACGGCATCCTCAACCGCTCCGCGTTGAGTTATGTCAGCCTCAAGAAAGAATGACCGTGGCTCACCGTTGGGAAACTGGTCGGAGAGATCGACGTTGTTCTCGCCCGGCGTTATATCCGTATTGATAACCGTGGCACCCACCCCAACATAACTGCTTATTAAAGTGTGGCCTATTTGGCCGCTTCCACCCGTTACGAGAATAATTTTACCTGAGAATTCCTTACTGAACAAACTATAATCCATTAATTTTTTCTTCCTCTTTAAGCCTCTGGTATTCTTTATACGCATATTTCTTTTCCTGCATGTGCCATGGCATGAAATGATAGTCATTAAAGGTTTTCCAAAGACCAAATCTGGTGGTCAATCCTACCTGTTTGCAGTATGACGCAATCTCCCTCAAGAATCTAATACGTGGGATTATGTTGTTTTTCCCATTCTCCTGCATAATCTTGTGTATTTCTTCTGCAACTATCTGCGCAGAAGGTTTTTCCTGGGGCCACCCATAATAGTCCCACAACATCTTACGCAATGAAGAAGATTGTTCCAGCGATGTCCGGAGCGGCAGGCGCCCTTCCCTCGCCTGAGTCGCAAGATGGACAAGCTCATCCATGCTTTCAGGCTGATAGGTATATTTATATATATCACCACGCACATCGGGCATTTCCGACCTTGGCTGATGATACTCCAGGCGCTCGCCCAATATTTCCTGGAAAGTAATATACGGCACGCCACTGATTACAGACTCGATAATGGAACTCGAATAACAAAATATGCTGGCGTATCTCTGGAGCAGCCATTTAGGGAAGGGGGTGTTGACATCGATTGAAAACTGGCCGCCGTACCTTTTCCTGAAGAAATCATAATCTCTTATATTTTCCAGGGTATAGGGCCGGAACGCTATGGGGCGCTTCAATTCCAGGCACCAGACATCCAGGAATTCAAGAAATAGCCTGATATACGCGGCGGCGGCCCAAAGATAATCCTCGAATCCCCCCTTAATTCCATAATGGATGCCGGGACTATTTCTGGCATCATTTATGTTACTAAACCGATTACTTTTATCATATGTGCTGATCCCCGAAAAGGACGGCATGCCACCCAGGGTCTGCTGCCAGCGTTCCACCCTTTTGCAGCCGCGATAAAAATCATAACGGACACAACCGACAACGTTGACCTGTTCCTCTGAATAAAACTTCTCTTCTACTACCCAGTCCTTTAAAAGCGGGCCCCAGGTAAATACCTTTGAAATATGTTTCGTATACGCATTCCCTATTTCTTCGGGGCCGCCCCTCATATGAGGAATCATCGATTTTCGGACCATCGCACTTGATTCAGGGTGCATATGGACAAATTTGCAATGTTTGGCTTCCACTTCAAGCCTGCCTGGCTGAAAAATCGCATCCGGATGTGTAGTCAGAACAACTTCTGGCCTGAAGTAGTAATAAAGCATGCGCGAAGTCAGCCGACTGCCTATAACAGTATTGTAGCCGAGGTCGCTTAGGTAATAGCCGATCAGCAATGCTGATGCCGCATCTCGTCTCTTATGGTCGGCATGGATGAGAACAGTCGGAGCGCCGGGATTATTGAAGATAATATTTCCGGGCAGGTTATATGGGTGCAACATCATTGGCTTTTCAAGACCTCTCTTTCTATTCTTTATATGACTTGTGCCTGACCTGCAGGTTACAGAGTACATCCCGGTTATGATAAAGAGCATCTATCAGCTCTTCATAAGTGAAATCGTCGCAGTTGAGCAGATTATATGCACCAGTGACAGTCTTGTAATCTTCGTCCGTATCCACTGTCAGGCGATAGGCGGAATCGTCTCTGATATTGGGGTATTCTACAAAAGCAAACTCCTCGGGATGTTCTTCAACGTACGGGATGACATGTTCCCGGTAGTATCTGCTTTTGCATATAGCGTTTAGCTTTCCCAATACCGTACACGAAAATATTTCGACATCGAGACCCCGGGCAAATGTCCTCTTATTGCAGTTTGTAAGGAATTCAATTCGCGGACAGTTAAATTGAAACAGATTCACCATGTTGTCAATTAGTGCCGGATCCATGAAGGGGCAGTCCCCGGTCAACCGTACAATGACATCTGTCCCATAGTAGAGGGCAGCCCTGTAATAACGATCCAGAAGGTCGGATTCGCTGCCGCGAAAAACCCTCACGCCATGAGACTCTGCAAGCTCAACTACGGCATCGTCTGTAGCCAGGTCTGTCGTCAGCACGATGACATGCCTTACCCTGCCTGCTCGTTTAACCCGATCAATCATAGTTCCGAGAATCGTATTGTCTCCGAGAGGAAGCATGATCTTACCAGACAACCGCGTCGACCCCATTCGGGCCTGAATCATGATATCTATATTGAGAGGTTTATACACAGCGGTCACCAGCACCTTCCTCCATCAACCCATACCTACAGAACAGAGTAAAGTATTTATTGAGTTTTTCTTTGTAATCCTCTCCCCCGTAATGTATGCGAAGGAGTCTTGCAATTTCCTCCGTTCCTCTCGTTTCGCAGTAATTCAGCGCGGCATCGATTTTGTGAAAAAAAAGTGGATCGCTTGATAATTCCACCGCGATTTCGTTTTTCTCCTCTTTCGATATTCTTTCGAAAAGACGATTGCGGCAAAGCGGCGCCTTAAAATGTCTGCTAAAGCGGCAACCTCTTTCCCATCCCGATTGCTGTGGTTCACAACCGGACATAAAATGGAATCTTTCCCGGGCAGATTGATAGGCATCACTAAGTGATGTCAACCAGAATCCGCCATCATCAGATTCGGTTTGGCTCCAGAGATTTTTCAATCTTAAGTTCGAAATGGTTAAGGCATGATGGAGGCGGAAAGAATAATCATCAAGTAATGGATTACTGTTTTTTGTTAATCCCACTAAAATATTATTAGTTTGCTCGTCAAAGCGGTTCAGGATAAGTTGAGAAAAGCGGTTCAATGCGGCTGGATTCTGATCACAGAAATCATTCAGGGCATGCACAACTGTTGTAAAGAATATTTTTAACGTCTGTGGGGAAATCTTATCAGGTGTGTCATGCCTCGTATGATGGTAGGGATCAGGATCGGTATTGAGGCAGGTGGCAGGTATCCCGATGGTTGCATCATTCAATATATAATGGTCGCTGCCGCCTGTATAGTATTGAAAGTCACAATGATAAACAGGGAGGGGATTCCCGATTTCACGGTAATGTCCGCCACGGGCTGTTTCCTTCAACCGGTGCCACAGAAACAAGTCGAGGGAAGAAATATGATGTTGAGGAATCTCATCCACGATCAGGGTACTGCCGCAGATATTCTGATTTGCACCAACCATGTCGAGACAGATGCCGGCGATTATATTATTCAACTCTTTTTCGTGTCGATGACAGTATGCAACAGTGCCGAAGTATTCAACAGTGAAAAGGAAACGAAGGGAAATTTTTGGGTGGTTCTGCGAATAGTAATTGATAAGCTCCATCATCATAGCCGCACCTGAGGCATTGTCGTTGGCCGATGGCTTTGGGTGATCCAGATGTGCCACGACGATAACTTCACGATCCCCTTTCCCCGGCACACGGACATCAAGGATTCTCATCGGCCGGTGGTTAGGGATTTCGATGAGAGAAGGCTGGCCTGCATCCTTCCAGAAATTCATCGACGAAGGAACTTTCCAGCCCCAGCATTCCGCCGCCGGTTCGAATTCTTCAATATGGATACATTCTGCAGGGCAATCGAGATTTTTGGTAATGTAATCTATGGCATTGTCATAGTCTATGCTGCACATAACCCGGTCGAAGGAACTTAGTATCTCAACGTGATGAATGATCTTTGAGACAGGTTTATTCATGACTTTCTCAGCAAACAAATCGTTCTGTTACGTCCAGCAATTGATTCAACAAGTACATCACATTGTTCAAAGGGCGATTTGCTGCCTACGTTTTTCAACTCAGCCATGGTAATCGGGCAGTAAAGGTAACTCATGTTTTCAACACAAATATGCTTGTTATCATCAGGATCTTGGTGCAAAGGGCACTCTATCAACGTACTTCCACCTTTTTTCAGGGTACGGTAAACTTCCTGTAAAAACATAACTTGCTCAGACTCTGTTACAAGAAAATTGAAGCTTGCCCATACGCAGAAACAAAAATCGAACACCTCTTTACGGAAAGGTAGTTCTTTCATGTTAGCCACGAACAGCAGTTGTTGGGGAATATCATATTTCTGAAAAAGATCGAGACCCTTAGATATCAGGACCTCGGAGATATCTATTCCCATCACATTATATCCAGCCTTCAGTAGAGGGATAGTCAGGCGTCCATAGCCGCAGCAGATATCCAGGACCTTATCGTCGGACTTGAGGTAATAGCGGAGGAGATTCAGCAGGGCATCCGTATAAGCCGGGTCAGCCCGATCCATAAGCCAGTCAGAACCAACTGCCTCGTAAAGCCTGCGGGCGTTTAAGTCATTATTACCCACAACATCTTTCATTTATTGTCTTTTCGGAGAACCAGGAAATCATCAAAGATGAGACCATCGAGACTAGAGTTTTCGAAGGTGTGCAGGGCATCTTCGGGGGAGCAGACAACCGGCTCGCCATGAAGATTGAAAGACGTGTTCAGAAGGGCTCCTACGCCCGTCAGGCACTCGAATTCCTCGATCAGGTCAAAGTATGGCAGATTGGCCTCCCGCTTCAGGACCTGGGGCCGGACCGTAAAGTCGGCAGGATGTATCGCCGCGGCAAGGTCCTTGCGCGCCAGTTCGGTGGAGTCAAAAGCCATAGTCATGAAAGGCGAATATAATGGAGACACAAGGTAATCTCCCGCACGATGCTCCAGGATCGTTGGCGTAAAGGGCATCCAGAAATCCCGCCTTTTGATTTGCCTGTTGATTATCTGAACATTCCCCAAATAAGAAGGGTTGGCAAGAATCGACCGGTTGCCGAGTGCCCGTTGCCCAAACTCCATACGCCCCGTGCATTTGGCCAATATCAGATTGTCTTTGAGGGCAATGGCGATATCACGCACGGTAGGCGATTCGATAACTTTGTATTTGCTGCGGACATCAAAATAGACCATGGCGCTCTCGACATCTTGCTTTCCGAATGATGGTCCAAGATAGATATTGCTTATCGGTTGGGGAACAATATCGGGATATAATTGCCTCAAGAGGCGATAGCCTGCACCGATCGCCAGCGAACCGTCACCGCTAATGGGATTGACGTGGACAAATTCCACCTCGGCCATGTCCTTTATGGTCTTCATGGCTTTAATATTTTGCGCAACACCACCGCTGAAAACAATACTCCTGATCCCGGTCTTTCTGACGTGGTAAACAACCCATTCCTTCAAGCATTGCTCAAGATATTCCTGAAGGGCTGCCGCTATTCCGTCAAAGCGATGGCCTTGGAAGGCTTGAATAAAGTGGAAATAGGAGTCCGGTATCTTCCGATTAACAACCAGATTCCCTTCTTTAACCTGTAGTAGATCCTGAAAAACAGAAAGACTCCTGTTTTTTTCATAGGTGCTCGAATAGGGGGCAAGCCCCATAACCTTATACTCGTGCTGATTAGGCTTCATGCCGAGGAGTAATGTGATATATCTATAAAAATGGGCGAGGTGATTTTCCTTCGTGTTGCAAATTTCTCTTATGCCCTCTGCGTCAGCAATGCTGACCGTTGCATTCGAATAATCACCCTCTCCCTCGCAGGTAAAAACAAGCGCCTTCTCACGGGTGGGGGCGCCATGATAACCGTAATAAGAGTGGCATTCCTCGTGGAGAATAAAGTGAACCCTGTCAACCGGAATTTTGAGATGCTTTGCTGCGGTTTCGGCCCGCACCTTACGGAATTTGTCGTGGTCGACATTCCCCTCCCCATCAAAGACTCCTGAAAAGTCGTATTCCTGATCATGGATGTACCGGGGATTATTGGAAAATATGTCGTGGTAGGAAACGGGTTCACCCGCCAGCTTCTTCTTCCAATAAAAATTCTGTTCATCAACCCAGTCCTGTATGGAAAAGCTCGCCTCCCTCTTGATCCGTATATGCGCCGCCGGCGAATACAATGTTGCAAAGGCTACTGCGTCGATATCCGCTCCCTTTAACCCGGCGAAGTCCAGACAGAATTCAACTGCCCGACGAGGATATCCCATATCACATTTGAACTTCGTCAGGCGTTCTTCAGCACAGGCAGCAATTAATGAGCCGTCAATAAAAAGACAGGCTGTTGCCTCATGAGGGTCACTAATTCCGAGAATAATCATTCTTCACTACTCTTCAACATATTGTTTATATTCCATTTTCAATAGTTTTTCTTTAACTTTGGTAAGAGTATCATTATCCATAATGCTGTGGTATTGTCCACTGCCCGGAGCGGCGACAACTCCTTTAGAACCGGTTTCCAGAAGCTTAATTCCCGTGACCAGCACGCTTGCCCCGTGACCAAACATTCTGGCACGGATGGATTCGTAAGAATCACCTCTCTTTATCGGCAACACTTCTCTGTATATGATAGGACCACCGTCTATTTCAGGCGTTACGAAATGACACGTTGTTCCCACAAGGTCGTCGTGATAAAGCGCCCACTCCACTGCCGAACACCCCCTGTATTGAGGAAGCAGGCCGGGATGGATGTTAATGGTTCCCATAGCCGGTATCGACAGAATCTGCGGTTTAATAATGTCTGCACCGCCTAAAATGAGCAGGTCAGGTTTCAAGGTAAATAGCAATGATTCTGATAGTGCATCATTGTGATGGGCTACGAAGTAAAAAGGCAATAAATTGGATCCTGTAACATCAGTTATACTGGGAATTTTATAATGCCCAGCGGATCTCTCCGAGAATATTTGTTGTTCTTTTTTATAAGTCTCTTGATCATGCGAACATATGACCGCCATTAATTCCATTTTCTCTGAAAACAGAGAGCGAACCATTTCAAGTCCCCAGGGATTCTCGAATGTTGTCAATATGACTATCTTCATGATTATCTGCTCATTATAGATGGACAGTATTCAGGATGCACTCTACAATAAAATGGGCCGCTCGCGTCTGACCGTCTATTGGAGGACGTAACGGATCGACAATACTCTGCTTCAAAAGGGCGGCAAGAGCTGCTTCGCTTTCCAAATGGCTTACCCAACCCAACTTTACCCCGATAAATGATGCACCCTCCGTTCCCGGGGCAATACAATAAGCAGGTAAACCAAGGACAGCCGCCTCCAGGAGGAACATGGAGCTGATTCCCAGGACAAGTTTCGCGCTAAGCATCAGGTCAAACCGGTCAATTTCGTCCTTGACGGAAATAATATTCAATCCCCTGTATTTTCTCACCACCGAGTCATATTTCGATTCGTGTTCCCGGGGATGTAGCTTGATGACAAGAGAAATATGAGCTTCCTCTTCTAATTGCGACAGGGAATGACACAAGCCGTCGAGGATGGAAAACTCCGAATAACCCAGATTCTTGTCGCCATGGTCATCTTCAACAGGCTCGGATACAAAGAGGACATACTCCTGACAACCCCGGGAAAGACACCGCAACACAGCTTCCCGACGTTCTTTCGAGAAACCCTCCGCCGCTTTTCTTGCAACGTCAAAAGCCGGATGACCGGATATGATGATCTGTTGTCCCGGGACACCCATATCAAGGAGGTCATGTCGGGCAATCTCATCAGGCACAAAGATGATGTCCGGTATGGCATTCAGACGGCCTTCTTCATCTTTAAAACGGACGTTATATTCGCACCAGTGATCCAGCACCGAGAAGACTGGCACATTCTGTTCCCGGGCTTTACTCACAAAGGACTTTTCCAGGTTGCCGCTGATACTGGTTCCTGCAAGAACAAAGGAATAGGGGTGGAGATCGAGGTTGTCATAGGCAGCAATAGACAAATTCTCCTTGACCAGTCCTTTTTGGGCAGATTCCGGGGGAAGACCGAATATCGGGAAAGCATTGTCTGTTAGAATAAGATCAAAGAACATTTCCGGCTCTTTTTCCATCAATGATTCAATGACGGGCAGTACAACACGAGCCCCGCCCGGATGATTGCAGACCACCAGTGCCTTGAGTACTTTCCCTTCTTTACATTCGTCTTGCATTTCCAGCCTTTTCCTATCGTACATGCCGCTCAATCTTGTGAAGCATGAGCCCGATCAGTTCCATATGCTCTTCTCCGACATCATAGGAGCATATTTCAAATGTCAGGCAACGCGATTCGTACATTGATTCCGCAACCGGACAGCTACCCCTTCTATAATTATGGGTATTTTTTTCCGAGAGGGATTGCGTAAAGGGAAACCCCTGCTCTCCGTAAACAATCTTTTTCTGGTAGATATCCTGCCAGTAAAGAGGACGATAACTCTCAGTGATCGGCAGGTTTTCCGCCTGCGTCATGCGGAGCATATATTCTTTTGTCAGGCCCATCCGTCCTAAATCGATTTGCATGGGAAAATCGTAATAAGAATGTTCGCAACCCTTCTCGACCAAAGGGCCGCTGATCCATTCAAACTGTCCAAGAATATCGGAGAGCATGTTTGCAAGTTTTCTCCTCTTTTCTACAAGCCCCGGAAGTTTCTTTGTCTGTTCAAGAGCAATGGCCGCCTGGAGTTCCGTGAGCCGGAAATTCCATCCAATGGTATTGGACAAATTTCCTTCGCTACCCTTCACCTCACCGTGATTGCGGATCAACGCCAGCCTCTCTCGCAACTCCGCATCACGTGTGATAGCCACACCGCCTTCGCCGCAGTTGGCATGTTTGTGGAAATTAAAACTGAAGACACTGATATCACCGAATAATCCCGTACAAGATCCGCGATATTTAGCAAGAGGACTCTGGGCACAGTCCTCTATGACACAGAGGTTGTGTTCCCGTGCTATGGCCATCAGTTCATCCATGCGGGCCGGGTGGCCATAAAGATGGACAATTATGAGCGCCTTCGTCTTTTCCGATATCCGGGAACGGACGGACTCAGGGTTCAGCCCGTAGGTCCGCTCTTCAACGTCGGCAAAAACGGGAACGGCATTATAAGCCAGTACCGCAGCAGCGCTGGCAGACATTGTTTGCGCTGGGACAATTACCTCATCCCCCAGGCCGAGATTCAGAGCACCCACCGCTGCAACAAGCCCTGACGTTGCCGAGTTAAAAGAAACAGCATAAGGTATACCGAGTAATCCGGCAAAGAAAGATTCGAATTCCCGGACCACTGGCCCTCCGTAAAAGCGGTCATCTCCACAGGCGACGAAACCCGACAGACTCCCTGATTCCATCACACGGAGAGCAGCTTCCTTTTCCTCCTGCCCAATGGAAACGTAGGATCTAAGCGGCTGCGGTTGGACTGGTCTTCCTCCGAACAATGCTAACAATTCCGGCATTCCAGTTCCCTTATTAATTTAAGATGATTAAGAGCCCGGCAGGCATCTTCAGCTGTGCACCGGAAAAGACCGGGGCGATTTTCCAGAATGCCCATGATAATATCATTGATGACTAAAGCCATATTCTCATACTGGTGGCTTGGGATGGCTTCCGGCTCGGGAGAAAGATAGCGATACCCGTCCAGAAATGGATGACTCACGGCCTTTGAAAGCAAGATGCGATTGGTCAGGTCCGTAATAATGATCTTTGCCCCCTCAAGGAACATTGTATATTCAAAAATACTGTAACAGCGTTCCTGTAATCCCAAAAACACAACCTGAAAACCAGGATAGAAGAATACGAAGCTGCATGTGGGATCACCAGGAACCTCGGTAAATTCGGAGAGTTTCAGGATGTCCGTTGGTTCTCCAAACAACTGTATAGTCAGATCAACAATGTGAATGCCATTATGCACCAGCCCTTTGGCATAAACGGCGCTCACAGCCTGAACCGGCCCGAAGGCTCTCTGTTCGAGATAATCCCGGATTTTCTGAATCCCAGGTTCCCAGCGAAGCACATGGTTTACAATGAGAGTTTTTCCGGAGGATCTGTAAAGATCGGAAATTTCAACCGCCCTTTCCAGGTCCTCAACGAACGGTTTCTCGCAGAGCACGTAGGGGATGTCCGTGTCGAGAACACGTAGCAGGTCCTTTTCATGAAGCGATGTGGGCGTACAGATGGAAAGGATATCCGGGCAGTGGCGCGTCAGGAGATCGCCGCTGTTTTGGAAACATTCAATGCCGGATCCCCATTTTCTGGAGAATTCCTTCAATTTGACCGGATCTTGATCACAGACTGCAATGAGATCCACACGGGGATTAAGCAAATATGCTTTCGCATGGGAATAGACATATGGATCTTCGAGGCTATTATCATAACCGCTTCCGATATTCCCGCAACCAATGATAGCAGCCTTCAGGCGTTTCACGGTCTCTTGCTCTTGCGTTTAATCTGTTCGTTGACGCGGGCAATATTGGGAGATTCAAGGAGATAACGGATTACATCACCTGCAGAAAAATCCCGGTTTCCCGGATAGAGATTTTCAAATACATTCCTGATTACTTCGTAATCCTCCGGTGTGTCCAAGGTGACTTGTATCTCTGGATGGCTGAGATCAGCCGGCGCGGTGACATTGCACAGCCGAAACCTTTCCGGGCGCTCCACAAGATAAGTCGTCACATGCTCCCGGTCCACATCGTCGAGGTCCGGCTCGTTAAGGGTGGATGCCAGCAGATCAAATGACATGACGGCAACATCGAATCCGATCGGGTAGGTCCTGACCAGATCGTTGGCGACATAGTCCCATTTATTCTCGAGGTATTTCTCCACACAAGTATCAATGAGCCGATAATCCATCAAGGGACAATCCCCCGTCAATTGCACAAGAATGTCTGCATTGCGGGAACGCACCGTATCGACGACGCGAGAAAGAACATCGTCCTCGCTTCCCTGGTAATAGGGTACACTGATTCTCTTAGCAAGCTCAATTATGGGGTCATTCCCGGAACCTTCAGGAAGGGCGATGACCACTTCCTCTATATATCCGGACTTCTGCACCCGCTCGATCATATGCTGGAGAAGTGGTCTATCCAGAACAGGAAGGAGAACTTTCCCGGGAAGCCGGCTGCTGGCTATGCGCGCCTCAATGGTGGCGATAATTTTCCTGCGGGCCATAATCCTCCAGATTCAGATCATCTTTTTTTATAATATAATTTTCCAGGACAAGGACATCAAGATTGGTTCCCAGGAAACAGCGGACGGCATCTTCTGCTGAGCATACAATCGGTTCGCCCTTGATATTGAAGGACGTATTGAGAATGACCGGTACGGATGTCAATTTGTCGAACTCTTTGATTATCTCGTACAGCATCGGGTTGACATCCCGGAGGACGGTCTGAACACGTCCCGTCTGGTCTTCATGGACAATCGACGGTATAATTTTCTTTTTGTCTGGCTTAACCTTATAGACGAGAAGCATGTAGGGAGAGGGATAGTCGTTCTCGAAATATTCTTTACAGCGCTCAGCATGAACGGAAGGAGCAAAGGGTCTGAAAGGCTCCCTGAATTTTACCCGGTTATTGACAATGTCCTTCATATCCGGATAACGGGGGTCTGCAAGGATGCTTCGGTTCCCCAGTGCACGCGGTCCGAATTCCATTCTCCCCTGGAGAAGGCCGATGACTTTCTTCTGAGTCAGCAATGAGGCAATATCGGCTGCAGCATTTGCGGATTTCTTTACCGGAAGCTTGTATTTTTCCAATGCGGCAGTAATTTCATCTTCAGAAGCAGCAGGACCGAGATAAGTATCAGAGGCCACATAACGGCGGGGTTTCCCCATGATGACATTGTAGTAATAAAAGGCGCTTCCAATAGGAAGGCCGTTATCTCCACTGGCGGGCTGAATAAATACATCCTTGAAATACCCCTGATCGAGAATCATTCCATTCGTTACGCAATTGAGAGCCACACCACCAGCTACACAGATGGCGGTCTGTTTCGTTTTCTTATGAAGGTGTTCCGTAATGTGCAGGATAGTTTCTTCCAGAACACGCTGGGCTGCTGCCGTCACTGCGCGATGCCGGTCGCTGATTTCTTCTCCAGACTGGCGTCTGGGGCCGAAGATTCTATAGAATTTATCACTTAGCCAAGTATCCCGCTTTAGATGATACATGAAGTAGCTTAGGTCAAGCGAATAGGATCCATTGCCATTTAAGCGAACAATTTTTTTAAATTCTTTGTAATATGCATCGGGATCACCATATGCGGATAATCCCATTGTTTTCCCTTCGTCCATCTCTGGAATGTAACCCAAAAAATGCGTGATGCAGGCATACATGGTGCCCAGTGAGTGGGGAAAGTTGACGTGCTGCAGTCTTTTGATCTTATTTCCATATCCATCAGAGAGACTGCACGATTCATATTCACCGAGACCGTCCACGGTCAGAATAGCTGCCTTATCAAAGGGAGAAACAAGATAAGTGCTACCGATATGAGCGTCATGGTGTTTGATGAATGCGACAGGAATATCGCGGTTTAGGGCTTTCCTGAGATTACGCCTCAAGGGAATGAATTTCCTGTACTGCCTTCCGGCATATCTCAGTTCACCGAGCGCAAAAGGGAAATACCTCAGTTGGTGATAGAGAAAACGGTGCGTAAGCCAGAGATGCGGTTTATAAGCATAAGTAATGCAATCGATATCTTCTAAAGAAATACTGCCCTGGTCCAGACAAAACTTGACAGACTGGTACGGAAAAACCCGTGTGTGCTTCTCACGGTTGAGCCTCTCTTCTTCGACTGCAGCTACGAGCTGCCCGTCAATAAGGAGGGCGGCTGAGGTATCATGTCCAAATGCGTTAATTCCCAATATTTTCATTTTGTCCTAAACTCCGGATAGACTTTCAAATGAGGCTCTCATTCCGTTTTCTTGAAATCATCATACTGTTGGGCTGCTATGAGGCAGCCATAATTGTATCGAACTGTTTTATCCAGTGCTCCTGCCAATCCGGAGCAGCCAGACAAAATTTGTTGATAAATTCACATCTTGCCTTCTGCCTGATCGGCTGTTGCCACCACTCCTCCACCGAATCCCATACAGCATTAACTTGGCATGCAGCTTCTATGGGATCATGAAAAAGAATGCCTGCACCCCTAAGCGCGTCGAAGCTCTCTGAAACACTCGGCCTTTCATCGATAAGGGCAGAATTCCAGAACAGGATAGTCGGTGTGTCAGCTACTAATGCTTCCATGAAGCTTGTCGACTGGTGGTCACAGATAAACATCCTCGCTTCAGCCAAGACTTCGTTAAAGGGTCGACTGTTCTCAATCCTAACCTCTGGATATCCTTTAAAAAGATCCTGTTCATCACCACGCCAGAGACTATTTACCGTATGCGGCCTGTACACAAGAGCGGCCCTTACTTTTCTGTCGAGGCCCTCAAGAAAAACAGTTATATCCTTGTGAAAAATGTGCATTTTATCTGGAACCTTGTTTGTGAATCGCATTAACTGTTTATGCATCAAAGTACCCGCCCACAAAATGTTCGCGCGCATTTTACTGCCAGATCGCTTCTTAATTTTTGAAAGATTGGGCTGGGGCAGAGGAATAAGACTGGCCCCCTTGTAGAGGTTGTCTGTCCATCCCCAAGTAATATAGTAATCGCAAAACCCCCGTTCTACAAATTCAAGCGGGGTTCTCTCAAATTGACCATACCCCCCACCATGCTGGCAACCCACTATTTTTGCACCTTTTAGCCTGCCAAGAGAGGCAGCATATGCCAATGGGATGTTTCCGTGCCATTCGTCTGCAGAGAAATAGACTTTATAGTCGGTCCATTGGCGGGCATTCTTATGATATGAATCAAAGTCCTCAAGAAGATATGTAGGCATAAAGATCGGCAGTAAGCGAACCGCAAGGTTTTCGAATTCATCATCTGCTGCTATTTCTCTAAGGGTTGCGCGCTGTATTGGTTTTTGTTCAGTCTTGGTGTTCCCCATAGGGAAAAAAGCGGCATCTATTTTCCGAGAAAAGACTCTCTTATCCTGCCAGTTAAACACATATGGTGACATCAACACGTTATTACCCATAAAAAAGTTCGAATGAACCCAACGTGACAACCTGGACCTGAACGTAGAACGGGCTTGAAAATGTTGCCACGCACTCTTTTTTCTCACTACAGTATCAATCTGTCCAGTCTCGAAATGATAAACGGGCAACCCAATTTCCCGTGCGATTATACCATAGAAAAAAGATATAGCCTGTTCGTCCACAGACATTTTCTCCATGAGTTCTGCAAAGCCTGCAGGCGGGCGGGATTCATATCGGTGCTCAAGAACCGTTAAATATTTTCCGCCATATATTTTGACAGCAGCCTTCAAGCGTGAATAGCGGTCATACATGGCCTGCAGGTAGTGAACAAGCCACGTGCCCAGGGGAATCTGCCAGAAAATCGGTGGATAAGCGACGTTATGGATACGACTCAAAAAAAAACCCAGTTTCACTCCGAGCCGTTCATACACATTATCAAGGTAATCGCTTGCTTCGACAAGTTCACATCTGTCGATCCAGAGTCCTGGCATTACGTCAAAATCCGTTAGATCGGGTCGCATTTTACGTGCTCTCTCTACTACCGAATTGACCAGAAATACCACCTTCCCGTCAAGGCGGGCCTCAGGAAGCAAAGATGTCCCGGAAAGATAGATCATTTTGGATTTTAACATGATATGAATAGGGGATACCGCGATGCTTCAACTCGGGTATTGGATAAATAATTAGATAACAAGATAACAGGGGTTACTGTCGAAGTAGTTTCTCTTTATCATATATTTATTTATATCCAGTTCTTCCAGTAACGCAATTCCTTCGCCCTTTCCCAATGGATCATTAACTTCATCGAAAGCGATTATTCCGCCTTTGGGGACTCGCTTTATCATCGACTGCAGTATTGTTTTTGTTGGTTTGTAAATATCCACATCAATATAAACAAGCGCTGCCATTAATTGCGGATTGTCATTTAAAAATTTTGGGAGCGTAACACAAATATCTCCCTTGATGAAGCTCAATCTGGGTACATGGCTTACTGCAATATTCTTTTGCTGAAAATCGGCCATTTTAATCATTTCGTCGTAAGAAGCATCGCTGAGATCGTTTTTTTGGTAGATTCCAGCGTCCTTGTCACTAGCTTCGGGAAAACCCTCGAAGGTATCAAAAGCGTAGATCCTGCGGTTGATATTGTAAGGCTCCATAATCGAGGCAAAGTGAAACCAGGAAAAAGTACCCCCACCCTTGTATACCCCGAATTCGAGGATTGAACCATGAACGTCAATTATTTTTTTATAAATTTCATATCTGTTGAGAAATCTGGCAATTGTCTGACGCGGCGTATAAACACCAAAATTCTGCAAAACATCGATATTGGAAAACGGCGTCTCGTCGACAGCCTTCGAAAGTGTTGCAAGAATATCCATTTCCTTTTCACTCTTAATATTATATTTTTCCACCGGATACCTCCGCTTTAAGCTGCTCGTATTTGTACGTGCTTGAATAACAATCCTTGCAGAGCTTCAGGTGTTCATGCTGAAAAGTCTCTGTCATCCTGCGGAGGTTTTTGATCTTCTCTGAATGGTACATATCAAACATGGAAACATTGTCATTCAGGTTCCCGAGAAAATATGCCTCCTCAAAATCATAAGGTATATCGCATGCAAAGACATCGCCATTCCAGTGGATAATGAACTTGTGATAAAGCGTAACGCACGGTTTGTATTTCTGCTCTATGGTTTGCTTGGGGTAGTAAGCCTTTACCTCTTCCAGTTCCTTAACTCTGCTAAGGTTTGTAAGATCTATATCAATTTTATCCACATAATTAAGATAATACGACACATATTCTGCTTTTTGTTTCTCAAAATTCTCCCTGCCATAGTCAAATACATTTGTGTAGATTGTAACATACGGTTTTACGGTGTTAATCCTGAGTTTAACCTCGTGCGCCATGAGAATCTTTTCCTTGAAATCCTTTTCATAGTCGCTCTTGCGTCTTATATCGTTGTGTTCTTCGGGAGTGATCCCTGAGGAAGAAAACCTGATTTCATCAAGGCCCAATATGCAGAACTCTTCCATCATGTCCTTATTCAGCGGTGTTGCGTTAGTAAAAATAGTCGTCCGGATATTCCGGGCCTTACACTGCTCGACAAGCTTCGAGATACCGCGGTGCAGTAAAGGTTCTCCGAACCCCCCGAACCGCACTGACGCCTTGTATTGTGCCGCTTCGTCGGCGACTCTGCCCATAACTTCAAGAGACATATATCCCGTCCTTCTTTGCATAAGCCTCGTCGAACAGTAAAGACATTTATTCTGGCAGATGTTTACCGGCTCGACCGTCAATATCTTTGGAAAAACAAGCACATCAAGGTTGTTGAAGGGAAACAGCCATTCAGGAGAATTCCAAAGATCATAATAGGGGTCGTCCTGCGGCCCCGTTTTATAATAAATCATGAGTAGTTTTTCCTGTTGTTTTTATGCTGATAAGCTCTTTCAGATAATTAGTAGAAATCCAACTGCCCTGTTTCCATTCTGTTGCAGGTGTTAATTCTGTATCCTCTCCGATGATTTTTTCGATTATAATATAGCCGTCAACGGTAGATACCTTTACTCCGCCATCTTCGGTCTCGCCGAACACTATGCCAGGTTCGGCACAGACAAAGCGGTTAGTGTGTGGGAGACGCGCCCTTGAAATAACATACTTTTTACCATTTTTAATCGAAAAGGCGCCAGCATACGGAAAAGAGAACGCCCTTATCTTGTTATATATCCTCTCCGAGGGCTCTCTGCCCCAGTCTATTATGCCATCAACCTCGGAATTGAGCACGGGAAAATAGCTGCCTTCATACTTGCTCTGTGGTTGAGGGGCAAATGTGAAATCATTGAGCTTTAACACCGCATCCCTTATAAGGGGCGGGAACAACTCCTTCTCTTTAAGCAAGAGGTCATACACATAATCGCCCTTTTCAATTTCAATTATCTGTTGTGTGACAATAGACCCGGAATCGATCCCTTCATCCATGAGGTGACAGGTAATGCCATAGGAATGTTCTCCGTTATAAATGGCCCAGCTTGCACCGCACCGTCCTCGGTAATATGGTAAATGCCCTGAATGGGTATTGAGTACCGTGCATCTTTGCAACACATCATTTTTATATATGAACATCATTCCATTATTAACGATGAGGTCAGGGGCTATGACATCTATCTTCTCAAGGACTTCAGGGGAATTAATATTGCCTATAACAGTGACAGGGTATTTCCTGCCCTTGAAATAGTTTTGCAGGTCACAGGCAAGGCCCTTTTCGAGCATCCTTCTAAAAAATGTCTTGTTCAGTTGATAATAGTCTTCGGCCATCAGGAACACACCGACAATATCGACTCCCGCACCTTCCAGCAAACTTAACGTGCGATCCGCGTAACCGGACATATTGCTGCAATATATAATTTTCTTTATCTTCATGGACTGTGCTCGACTAAGTTCTGTTTCATTCGCTAAAGAGCTTTTCCCAGCATGCCTTGACGACCAATGCGTCGGACAGTGCGTTATGGCGATGTTCCTCCATGCAGCCGGCAAAGGAGGCGCGGTCAATATCTGGATTGATGCCGTGTAAAAAGAAGGCTGTGTCAAGGTCAAGATGGTGTTTGTGGGCCATACACTCGGGCAGTCGCCCCCGCCATGTCTTCAGGGTACTGCCATCCTCGACCTCAGCCCACAGATTGAAAAGCAGCAGTACATCGAACAGTTTGCCTGCCGAAACAAGCTGTATCCATTGTCCTCTCCGGACGTGTTCAAGCCATTCAGCGATGATTATGGAAGCCTCGGCGGAAGAAACCGCACTCCCTTCAAGCAGGCAAAGTATGTTATCCTTGAGCCACGGTGTCACCTGAGTGCGATCGTAGTCATTCAGTTGGAGGTAAAGCGTCTCGCCATCCTCGCTGACCATGCCCACAGATATGAGCGATGTGTTGAGCCCGGCTCGGGTAAACTCAGTATCGAGAAAAACCTTTTTCACTGTTCTTTTCTACCCCTCTTTTCAAAAAGCACGCTCTCCACAAGCAGAAACCTCATTTGGGAATTTTCCATAACGTGAAGAGCATCCGAAAGGGACTGCACTATCGGCAGACCGTGGAGGTCTATTCGCCAATTCCCGTGCCGTATGTGCCTTTAGTATTAGCCACCTTGCTTTGTGGTAATCGTTTGCTTCATTTATTTTTTTGCGTAGTTGTAGGGTAGATCCAAAAAAACAATCCGACAATTTTTAAAAAGACTGCTATATTCGACTTTTATTCTCTCGCCATGCTTGAAAGATGGCGGCGGCAATTCTTTCACTTCCCCGCCCGTCCACCAGTTCTCGCCCGCGCCTGCCCATCTCCACACGCCTGTCCACATCACTGTACAAAACCATCAGAGCGCGAACGACATCGCTACTTTTTAAATAGCGACCAAAACCAAGGTTGATGCCAAAACCCCGCGTCTCCATGTCGGCTGCTGTCTGTTCTTCGAATGGCTCGCCGCAGATAACCACTGCTGGCGTGCCTGTGCAGGCTAGTTCGAAGAGAGTCAGGCCGCCGCCACAAATCGCCAAATCAGCGGCAAACATGCGTTCATGCATATCACGGGCATTACATGCAAGGCTGAAACGCCATTTACCAGCATCGGCGATAGCTGTCGCCAATTCTGCTTCATGTTGAAAGGCTGGACCGAGGATCACCTCGCAGGCAACCTCCTTGGGTAGGCTATCAACAGCTCTCACTGCCAGAGATGTAAAACCATAGGTGTCGGAACCTCCAAGTGTGATAATTATTCGGCATAATTCACGATCATACTCGCGGAGTCGCCCGTTCAGACGCTGAAACTCCTCTTTGAGCGGGATATAAGCCGGATCAACCAGGGCATCGGGTATGGGATAGAGCGGATTAAAACGCAAATCAGCCACCGCCGCACCAGGGCCGTCATCGTCAATTGTGACCAGAAGACCTGTTGTTTTTTTTAACGCTGACAGATACTCCGGTTCGCTCTTGAGCAGATTTACTATCAGACAATCAGGCCGGAAAGTCTTAGCCGCAAATGCATCCGCTTCTTCACCGGTAGCAGGAATATGCACTAAACCTGCCTCACACAGGAAATCCACCGCCTCCTTGTCTGCCTCGGCCAGCACCGCCAATTCTATATTGAGCTTACGGAACTCATACGCCAAGGCGAGGCAACCGTGCAAATCTCCCATACCCTGGCGGTGGTTACCTCGCGATCTGAAGAGTACTCGGCGCAAAGGGTTATCAAAACTCATCTGAGCATATCCCAAGTAATCGAGATATCTCCGGGAATATCCTGTCCAGCCTTCAGGCCAAGGACCAGTTGCAGCAACATAGGCTCGATGCCATGGCCTGGGCGTTTTATGGAGGTATTAGCAAGGGACAACTGCTCACCCTTCTTTATCGGACGCAGGGAAACAAGGCCCTTGCGCGTATCACGACGCATATCGACCTCGGAGCGCGCAGGGCACTTCAAGCCATCGCCGAGCATGGCCTCGGTCTCCCGGATGGTGTGAACAATTGTACCCATCTCAAGGGGATCGGCAGAGAACGCTGCGTCGGGGGCGGGAATTTTTTTGTCGAGCGTGAAATGTTTCTCATAGACACAAGCACCCAAGGCCACTGCGGCGGCGGGGGCAGAGATCGTTGTGGTATGGTCGGAAAAACCAACCAGCACACCAAGGGCACTTGCAATGATATTCATTGCCCGTAGATTGACCTCAGATAAATCCTTAATAGGATAATTTGAGAGGCATTGGAGAACAATAATCTTCTCGTTGTCAGCTGCACGGATGGCCTCTACTGTACATGCTACCTCGGAGAGATAAGACATGCCAGTAGAAATAATCACAGGCTTGCCCAAACGTGCTGTCTCCACTTGGAATGGTATATTAGTTAGATCGTCAGAGCCTATCTTATAAATCTCCATACCGAGCCCCTCCAGAAGAGGCAGGTCACTATCATGTGAAGGGGTAGAGAAGGGAACCATTCCTCGCTCACGCGCGCGGGCAAAGAGTCGGGCATGGGCTTCGGCTGAAAGCTCGTACTTTTTGAATTCCGCAAACTGGTTACCGCCACCAGCTTCAGGAGGAAACTCGATGCCGCGTGTAACAATGTTCGCGGCGCGAAAGGTCTGGAACTTGACCGCGTCTGAACCACAATCAGCCGCCGCGTCAACCGAAGCAAGCCCTTCCTCTATGTTGTTGAAGTTATAACCTATCTCGGCAATGATAAAAACTGGACATCCAGGGCCGATCGACACCTTGTCATTTATCCTAATGGGCTGCATATTTTTCTTCCTTTTTGTTCCTCATGCATCAAGCATGCTTGCACGGTGATATTAGGTGAAGAAATTTTCCATAACCGGAACTCCTTCTCCCATCAGAATACGCCTGCTTTCGGGGCCATGGTTAAAAAGGAGGTCAATCGCACTCATACATGGAAAAAAGGGAGGGTTCAGCTGAGTATAAAGCGGATGATGGAATTCCTGGTAAACAACATCAATCCCTGCTTCTCGAAAAGCAATTTCATATCCAGACCCCTTGCCCGCGATTCCAGAGATCCCGGAGATATATATGTCCGCTTTTGCGGCCTTGCACAGGTCGAGAATAAGCATCTCCCCCTTGCCATTGCTCACCAGTGAAGAAGCGCGAACGATTTCCAACTGAATATTGAATAAACGGAGGCAAAGAGAAATAAGTTCTAGATTGAGGTCGATAAGCCTATCCCAGTCACGCATGTAGATTTCTTCAAACTCTGCTGCATATGCAGAAAAATAGGGTGCCTTACTGTAGACCAATGTTATGGAACGCCACACCTTTTTTTGCCACCGTGACTTGGGCTCTATGCAGACCTCCGAGATTAGTTGTTCCTGTTTACCCTTATGCAGGACAGGGACTCTGAGCCACAGCTCTGCATTTGGACCCGGAATCCGGTTTCTATTTTGATAGTATTTATGCCGGTACTGCACATTGTCGAGCGCAACATATCGCTCTGCCATAGAGAGCTTATGAAAAAAACCCAGCCATGGAAGATGTTCGGGCTGGTGTATCGTCAAAATCATCTTCGCTCCTTGCTTTGGGAATCCTGGTTCGCTCTGCTATCAGCAAGTGGGGAAGATAAGGACTCAAGTCCATAGAGCGGTAACAATCGCTCTGCATGATGATCGAGGTCATTTATAGGATGCATACCCTGAAAGTACTGGCAATTGGCGCACGCGGAATAACGTCCACGCTGCCCACGAAGATGTACTTCCCGCAACGTTCGCAGCCGCTCTCCACGCCAAATCTCTGTCAAGGGCTCGCTTTTGACATCACCAACACAAAGCGCATGGCTCCAGTCTACACAACATACGGTAACGCTGCCGTCAAAATTCACAGCAAGGGTCTTGAAGGGATTAGGACAAACCAAACGTTCGGGCGAGAGGACGTTTAACGAATCCATACCCCGAGACACCTTTTGGCCCAAAGTAAAATCTTTCCGATCAGACCGACTCCAGCCCATCAGTGTGTCGAAATGCATGTAATCGCAAATCGGAGCATAGTCTTCGATAAAGCGAACTCGTTCTGCCTCGGCCAGATCAATATCGAGTACTTTCAGGTCAATGAGCAAGGGGTGGGAACGCCTCTCGCGTTCCGCAAATAAACGCGCCACTCGAGTGTGAATTTCCCGGTAGGAACAGTTGGCACGTGCAACCCGGGCATAACCCTCATCTGTCATATGTTCCACAGAAATCTTAATAGCATCAAGCCCTGCGCTCAGAAGTCCATTAATACGCTCGTCCGTTAGCAAAGAACCATTCGTGACCAAAGCAACCTTCTGTGCCACATTCCGAGCCTTGGCATATGCTATCATCTCGACAATAGAAGGGTTCAGGAGGGGCTCCCCATCTTTATAAAGTAACAACTCTTTGATGCGGTCGGGAAATGCCCTCATGTCATCTGCGATTTTCTTGAAGAGTTCCAAGGACATGTACCCTTTTGGACGGTGTACGGACCGCAACAGTGCTTCGTCACCAGTGGGACAGAAAATGCATCGAAAGTTGCAGCAATTTGTGGGATCGACCATAAGGGAAAGCGGCGTGCCCAGAGGCAAAACCTCGGACAGAGGGATCAATTCCCTGGTCGTCTTTTGCTCATAGGCTTCTTCCTTGGGATGTCGTAGCTTCAGGCCTGCAATGTCTTTTGGCTGACTACTCATTTGACTGCTCCTTTTAGACTTCAAAACCAGAGGCTTGTGTCCTTTTCTTCAGCACCAACGAATCAGCTAAAAGCAACCCATCCAGACCCGATTTGGTGAAGACGTCCCAACCGTCTGCGATAGTGTTGACTATAGGATAGCCATGCAGATTGAAAGAAGTATTAAGGATAGCACCCCGCCCAGTTTTTTCCGCAAAGGCTTGCAGTAGCCCATAGAGTGCGGGATTGTCCTGGTGGTAGAGAATCTGCGCCCGCGCAGTATGATCGGCAGGATGGCACGCGGCTGGCATAGCCTTCCAGCCTTCGCTGGTAGTTTCAAAACCAACTGTCATGTGCGGACTGGTAATGCGCTTGGGATTGATGAGGTATTTTTCCGAATAACTGTCAAGTACAACCGGTGCAAATGGCATCCAGAAATCACGGTTCTTAATCATCTGGTTGATACGCGGCACCACCGCGGGATTGATAGGATCGGCAATGATGGAACGATTTCCCAAGGCACGTTGGCCAAATTCCATCGCACCGGCACATCTGCCAAGTACAAGCCCTCTCCCAAGAGGCGGAGCAGCCAATAATTCTGCTATGAATTCAAACGTGGTTTTATCCACAACCTCATAGGCTGGATCGTTGCGTACACCCCTGAGAAAAGCTTGTTCTTCCTCGCTCGTGTTCCACGAACCAAGATATAACGAGCAGGAGTTTTCTTTACCGCCTGTCAGTTTCTCCTTCCCACCAGCCAGATCCTCGGCCAAACAGAAGGTGGCACCGAGAGCCAAACTTTCATCGGAACCAGTACCAGCCACAAAGAACCGTTTCACCTCTGGTAAGGAGGCAATCTTTCCCATTGCCTTAACATTCATGGCCACACCACCGCTGAGGACAACCGTCCCTATGCCAAAATGGGAAACTGCATTTTTCACCCATTGGCAAAGCAGTTCCTCCGTCCACTGCTGAAGACCAGCAGCTATACCATCAAACCGGCACCCCTCAAGCCGATCGCGGAACCAGAAATAGCTGTCGGTAGGCTGCTGTTTCCACTTGAAATCTAATCCATCGACATAAAGCGTCTCCACGAATACACGATAAGCATTTTCAACAATGCTCCCCTTGCCATACGGGGCAAGACCCATAATCTTGTACTCATGTTCATTCGGTTTCATGCCTAGAAGGAGCGTCATGTATCGGTATATTCGCCCAATATTTGCTGTAGTTGTGGAAAAAACCCTCTGTACTTCCTTGCCGGGCTCAAATATATTGATAGTTGCATTCAAGCCGTCTCCCCAACCATCTATGGTAAAAACAAGGGCAGTATCGTTGCGAAAAGGACTCATATAATAGCCGTAAGCAGCGTGGCTTCGATGGTGCTCAATGCGCTGGACAGGGATTTCCACGCCACCAAGAAAATCAGCAACTATCCCCTCTCTATCAATGTCAAATCCTGTTCCGCTCCTGGATAGCGCGGTATCCCAATAATTTGTGGGATATTGTGCTTTGTCAACCCTGTCTGCGAAAACAGCATATAAATTAGCTTCTTTTTTCTCGATAAGTTTGGGATACCAATACTCTTTTTGCTCCCGGATATAATCCTGTATGGAAAAACTGCTATATTTGTGAATAAGAGTATCAAAAAACGGTTGTCTCATTGAAGCAATAGCCACACCATTTAAACTGGATGGCTTGATCTTGGCGGAGAGAAGACAGGACTTGATTGATTCCGCGGGGAAGCGGTCCTCATTCTTGCGGCGGGTGAAGCGCTCTTCGCTTACGGCATGAATTATATTGCCGTCAACAAACAATGATGATGTGGAACACATCCCCCAATAAATCCCAAGTATCTTCATCTCCCCACCTTCTGGTCCCTTCCAATTAGTTGTTTGATTGTTATCTCCCGTCCCTGCATAGACACAATATCTCCTGTCTCGGTAGCCCGTGTTAAGGGGCAACGTCCACAGAGTTCTTTATATGAAGCCACTCCGCCCTGCCTAGCATGGATACGCCTGGCCTCATTCAAGCTTTGGCTATGCCATATCCCATGTATGGTCTGTTTAGTTAAGTCACCCAGTTTACGATGTCCAGCCTCGTCGTAAAGACAAAAGAGCACCTGTCCGTCGGAACCAACGGTCAAGCGCTGATAAAGCACATGGCAGTCGTAATCTGGAATATACTTAATCGTGCCCTTAGCGCCATCCTGCCAGAGATAATCGATCAGAGGATTGCAGGAAACCTGGTCTACCAAAGGGCGGAAGGTTTGGTAATACTCCTGCGGATTGTCCCTGATGGCGGGCCAAACGGTTTGTATCTTAATAACCGGCTTGGTCCTTCTGCGACGGCGTTTGATTTCTTTAAAAACCTTCAGCTTCTCGAGCAGATCACCGAACTTTGCGGGCTTACGAATCTCCTCATAAGTGGCCCCAATACCATCGGCACTAATGGTTAGCCAGTCAAGACCAGCATCCACCAGTTCCTCAAAAATGCTGGGGGTCAGCTTCAAAGCATTTGTAAGTGAAGACAGCTCACGAATACCCTTTTCCTTAGCATAGCGGGCAACGGCTGTAAATTCCGGATGAAGCGTCGGCTCACCCCGCAGACTGAGTCGGAGCGAGAAGACGCCTCCAGTCACACACTCGTCCACGATCTTCCGCCAAAGCGAACCATCCATCAACGTTCGTTTAACATTGCTCTTAAATTCTTCGGTTATAGTATAGCACATAGGGCACTGCATATTGCAGACAGCCGAAAGCTCCATATCAACATGCTCAGGATAATCAGTAAGTCTGTGCCAGCCAGGATAGTAGTGCCAGCGAAGACGGTTGAGCAGGTAACGCAGGATATGCCCCTGTCCGCGATAACAATGGAAACGCAGGTCTTCCCACAGAGATGAAAATGAAATCTGGTCCTGATTCAACTTTGCCGTAAACATCATTAACTCCAGATTGACATCTTAGCCAAATAGCCCGAAATAGATAGTGTAATTCAAAAGTGAGGTATATAAAAAGTCGGAGTTGTGCGAATACATGCATTCAAAATCACCAACCGGACTGCTTCCTTACAAATATAATCAGAATAATTGGTTAAATATTTCATATCGTGTAGCCTTTTTGCAGTATTTTTTCGGTAACCCAAAAATCAAAGTCATCGTCAATTTCCACATTTTCCCACCGGCTGATTGTTCTTCTGCATATTTTCCTTCCATACCGGTCCCCCTGACGGATGCAGTCAGCTCTGATAACATACACATTACCGTCATCATAAAAAAAACCCTCAACGTCCTGACGGCGCAATTCAGTGCCGTCTTTGCTTAATAGTACATCCCTGCCGTATTCAATATAGTGGCACATGAATCCGGTAGCCAGGGAGTCGTAGCCACCACTGACAAATTCCTGAATGCATTCGTCAATCAGGCCTTCATGACGTATGGGTGAAGTTGCCTGAAGCAGAACAACCGTTTCACATGGTATTTGATCAACAACGTGTTTCAGCACGGCAAGGGTCGATACAGCATCTCCTGCCAACTCAATGGGCCGAAGCAAGACCTCGGCTCCATGCTTCTCCGAAACCTTGGCAATCTCCTCGTCCTCCGTCGATACAATCCATCTATCCAGGAGCAATGATCGTCTTGCTGCATCGATAGTCCAGGCAATCAGCGGCTTGCCTGCAATCATCCTGATATTTTTTCTTGGGACACCCTTACTCCCTCCGCGTGCAGGTATAATTCCGAGCTTCATCTCAACACCATTTCTTTCTTAAGATCATAAAGGCCTCTGCATAGTTGAAACCGATTTCCGTGCCTCTTTTCTGAGCCAATACCCTCAGAGCCTGTTCTGAGCGGGGATGGGGATAGCCCCTTTTTTCCGTTTCATAACAGTTATATGCCTCTAATTTTTTTTCCAGAAAACCGGATACATCTACGTAATAGTTAGGCAGATAGGCTGACTCCTGCAGGGGTGGCGACTGATCCGTAGATGAAGGAATTTCGTACATATATACATCGCACACAAATGGCGCAGCTACCGGTCTTAGTGCAACTCTTGCGGCATCAAATACCGCCCTGTGATCCTGATTATTATCTCCCCGGAAAGGAATATAAACTATTTCCGGTTTTATCTCCTGGATGTGCTTTTCAAGAGGAATAATAATCTCCTGAACTGATGCATCAAGCCGTTCATCAGGCAAATCAAGAAAGATGGCATCATTATAACCGAGCACTATCTTTGCCCGTAAAGCATGAGATTTCTCGATATTACTAAGCCGCTCATCAAAATGGTGATTGTATACCCTGTGGGCCACGAAAATAACCGTAATTCCATCGCTGATGTGCTGATGCTTTGCAATGGAACCGCCGCACCCGAGCACTTCGTCGTCCATATGAGGAGCAATAATCAATATCTTTTTCATTTAAATAAAATATCTCTTAGCTCATCTATGCTTTTGTCAGCATACTCCCATCCGTAGTACATAGGGGGGCACTGGTGGTGTGCTACTATCCATTCGGCGTTTTCCAGGTGGAGATCGAGTCCCTCAATCCGGCAACCCAAGTCATTGATACCGAATACCTGCCCTGTCACTTCTCTCAGTCTTGGATAATCGAAGACAATGTATTTGTAATATCCGGATATCATGCCTTCAGGCAGAACCACTTTTCTCTCGAAAATAGCGTCATATTTGGCTGCCAGTGATCGTTTCCAGTCCAGTATTTCAGAAAGATGCTCAAGCTGGACAATCCCAAGGGCGGCAGAGAATTCACTCATCCTGTAATTAAAACCATTCTTTACGGGATAACAAACCTTCCCATCAATGACATATTTGCCATAATTCCGGTATTTTTCGAGCCATGAAAGAAATTCCTTATCTCCTGATACAACCATACCCCCTTCACCAATAGGGAGGGTCTTGGTTGCATAAAAGCTGTAAGAACCGGCAAATCCGAAATTCCCACCTTTCTTGCCATTCCAGGATGCCCCGTGGACGTGGGCACAATCTTCAATCAGATAGATATTATTCTGATGGCAGTATTCAGATATCTTCTCAATTTCAAAAGCAATATGGCCACCAATATGAACAACAATAACGGCCCGCGTGTCACTTGTCACCTTTCTTTTTATGTCCTCGAAGCTGAGACACAAATCGGAACGGTTGCTATCTGCATAGATTATCCGGCCACCGGTTTTCTTCACGGCCTGTGCGGTAGCCCAGAAAGTGTTGGCCGGCACGATGACATCGTGGCCCTTTACGTCAATATAGTCCAGTATGGCCAGTAGGCCGGCACCACCATTTACGACCGCACGGGATTCAACTCCGACATATTCACCGAATTTATCCTCGAAAACCCTCGTCATTTCTCCTTCTGACCAATAACTGGAATCGAACACCTTGTCAAGAAGCCTGTAAAATTGTTCCCGTTGTTTCTCTTGAAATGGAATAATCATGCTTTTACCTATATAAAATTAATTGTCTTGATTTTTTTTAGTTGGGCGAATTCCATGTTGAATTTTGTAATTCTGCATTCGGGACAGTGTTCGGCGCAGAACCTACCATCAAAAACCTGTGAATGCTGTTCTTTTCTTTCTTCACCGCACCAGATATCATAAAATCGATTTTTGTTTATGTTGCCTGTGGGATTCAACCAGCGGTGAATATTCAGTCTGCCGCAAAGATAGACGGAACCATCGGCTGTAATGACCGCGGAAAGCGAGTGGCAGAGACAACCCAATCTATCGTTTCCTTTTACAATATTTTCTTTCATGCCATCAATGATAATCGAAAAATGATCTGTCTGATATTTGATCAAGTATGCTAAGTCATAATCAGGCTTCATTTCAGGATGATCGATAACAGGCCGAAACTGAATGTAATTCACACCTGTTTCTCGAATTCTTACGATTAGGGATTCTATCTGAGACAGATTGTCTTTCGTCGCAATATAGCCTATTCCGATAACTGGTTTACACTTTGTGTAATAGATGATGTTCCCGATAACATCTTCAAAAGAACCGTATCTCTTCAAATTCTCCATTTCTTCCTGGCACGAAGCATCGAGACTGACCCGAATCCAGTCAAATTCATCCGCGATGACCTTCTTAAGACGGAGAGATCCATTAGTAATAAGCCCAAGAGATAATCCTTTATCCTTGAATATCCTTACTGCCTCATTAAAGTGTTCTGCTATGGTTGGCTCTCCTCCACCTTCAATCGTTACGCCTCTGGTTCCATGGGCAGCCAGATCACAAGCCAGTTTTTCTATGGTGCTGATCGGCATATCGTCAGGTTGATGTAATCTCAAGTGTTTGTCAGAGCACCAGACACAATCGAAATTACAGCGGTTAGTTAATGATAACTCAACGCTGATGGGGTATGTTGGATCAGGCAGGTTCGCATCGACCTTATGGAGTGCATCAATCTTGTTTGGGAAAAGCATAATTTTATTCAGACCGACTTCCTTGAGGCTCTCTTTTTTATTATGCGATGCGATAATCGGATGTTCATCAAAGAATGGGATAATGGCTTCGTTGGATATCTCTGATATATGTTTTAATACATTATTGATAACCTCCAGATCTCTCCTGTTTTCAAGGAGTACTCTGTAGAAGGGGCGGGGATTATGATATGATTTTGCATGGATATGAAATCCCTTAGGATTGGCTCTAATATGAATAGTGCCCGACTGCTGCTGGTCTTCGGGAAGATCGTCAATATTCAATTTGTCAAATATGTCAGAATGAAAAACTTCGCAGTCGGTACCGTATATTACACCGTAATAATAACCATTGTAACTGTATTCCGATCCGCTTTTCACGTGATCTATTACAAGCTTTTCAGCTTCAAAAGGATCGAAAAGGGGCTTATTCCCATCGACTTTTAAAATGATCCCTTTATAGTTATTGCACGCATTACGAAGTCTACCGAGAACATTGATACTTTCACCGGCAAAGCTTTCAATGTGGAGTCTCTCTGCTTCATTGATAATTCGCTCGTCTTCAACGTTGTCTGATGTGGCAAGAACAATTTTGTCGATTGTTGATATCCGTCTTAGCGAATCGACGATTGTCTCCAAGACGGTCTTATTGTTTGCCAGGTGAATAAGGGCCTTGTATTCCAGAATGGCCGACCTCCAGGAACTTTGAATAATGGCGGTTACTTTTTCCATTATCGGGGAGGGCTGACCAGGCTAAATAGCTGATATTTCATCATTATCATTCCAAAAATAGCTGTTTTTTGAGTTTAAAGTACTGTTTTTGCCGTAAAAGTTATAAGGACCTGTATGTTCTCCGAGAGAATACACCCTTTCTTATTCCTCTATCTTTTTCCCTTCGCTCTTGATTGTAATTATTCTTTGCCTCTTCAGCAAATTTTTAACGGAGATTAATGTTTTTATAGCAATTTCGCAATGTACCACTCAGCGGCCTTGCCGATTCCATCTCTAAGTGAATATTTCGGGTGATAGCCAAGCAATTTCTTTGCCTTGCCAATATCTGCAAGTGAAAAACGAATATCCCCTGCTCTGAATTCACGATAAACAGGTTCCGTTTCGTCGGCAACTCCATTGTTTTGTTTCGAGGTCTCATCGCGAATAAGATAAAACAATTGCCTTAATGTATTTTGCTCTGAAAATGCTATATTATAAACATGTCCAAGCGCATTCTCGTTTCTGACACAAGCCGATAATATATTAGCCTGGATCACATTATCAACAAAACAAAAATCCCGGGTTGTTTCTCCATCTCCGTTAATATATACAGGCTCTCCATGCAATAAATCGCTGAACCATTTTGGAATGACGGCCGCATAAGTGCTGTTTGGATCTTGCCTTGGTCCAAAAACATTAAAGTATCTCAAGCCGATTGTTTTTAGACCATAAATGCGCATGAATACATCTGCGTATAATTCATTCACATATTTTGTTATTGCATAAGGCGAAAGAGGTTTGCCCATGTTTTCCTCGATTTTTGGCAGGACAGGGTGATCGCCATAAACAGAACTTGAAGACGCATACACAAATCGCTTAACTTTTGCATCCCGGGCTGCCAATACTATATTCAGAAAACCTGTTATATTATTCTCATTTGTATAAATTGGATCCTCAATAGAGCGTGTCACAGAACCAATTGCTGCCTGATGCAATATGTAATCAACTCCGTCGCAAGAGTTGCGACAATCTTTTGAATTGCGAATATCGCCTTCTATAAATTTAAAATTTTGCCATTTCAATTCATCATTTAAAGAATTCCTCACATCATTGAGATTTTCAACCGTTCCTGTGGAAAAATTATCAAGACCAACAACATTCTGATTTAGGTTTAACAAAGCCTCTAACAAATTTGATCCGATAAAACCTGCAACACCGGTAATCAACCAGGTATTCGCCTTTGTCAAAAGGACTCCTTTTATTTCTTCATAGGAATCAATCATTACAATTTCACCTTAAGAGGCATTACAATTGCCATAAACGTATTCCGGCGGTTTTACAACTCTCCAAATCGCAAATCCCCTTTACATCTACTAATACCGGGGCACTATTCATTAGCTTAATGATATCTGCTATCGTCAATTTTCGATATGCATCATGAGCCACTGCCAAAACCACGGCTGAAGATGGTTTTAGCAGATCCATGGGCGTTAAAGATATTCCATATTCACTTTTAACAACATCAAAATCAGCTAAAGGATCGCTGACCTGAACATGTATTCCATATTCTTCGAGTTCAGCGATAATGTCAACAACTTTTGAATTACGTATATCAGGGCAATTCTCTTTGAAAGTCAACCCCAGAATCGTCACAACACTGTTAAGGATGTGATGACCGGCATGTATCATTTCCTTAATGGTTTGTTGCGCAATGAATTTAGCCATGCTGTCATTTATGCCTCTTCCAGCTAAAATAACCTGAGGCATATAACCAATTTTTTGCGCCTTAAAAGTCAGGTAGTAAGGATCTACACCTATACAATGTCCGCCTACAAGCCCCGGCTTAAACTGAAGAAAGTTCCATTTTGTTCCGGCTGCATCCAAGACTTTCTGTGTATTGATTCCAAGCTTATCAAAAATTATTGCCAGCTCATTCATTAGCGCAATATTTAAATCTCTCTGCGTGTTTTCAATTATTTTTGCCGCCTCTGCTACTTTAATGGATTCTGCTTTGTATATTCCCGCCGTCACTACCAGGCCATATACTTGTGCCACAATTCCCAATGTTTCATTGTCCTGGCCTGAAACAATCTTTTTTATTTTTGTAAAGGTATGTTCCTTATCTCCCGGATTAATACGCTCCGGACTATAACCTACTTTAAAATCGGTTCCGCATTTAAGTCCTGACGCCTCCTCCAGCACGGGAACGCACTCATCTTCTGTAGCGCCCGGATATACCGTGGATTCATATACCACAATATCGCCTTTTTTCAAGATACTGCCTACTATTTGAGAAGCTTTTAATAAAAGCGTTAAATCGGGCTGGTGTACATCATCTACTGGTGTTGGAACCGCAATTATATGAAAATCAGCAGATTTCAAATCCTCAAAATTATTGGTAAACAATATATTAGCAAACTTTAGTTCATTTTCTTCGACTTCACGGGTTGAATCAATCCCTGCTTGTAGTTCATGAATGCGCTTTTGATTAATATCAAATCCGATTGTTTTTGCTTTTTTCCCAAAAGCAACTGCCACAGGTAAGCCTACATACCCCAATCCTGTTACAGAAACAATTCGGTCTTTTTGAGGCATGATCATATCTCCCTATTTTTCAATTTTTAATCCAAGTTTGAAGCATTAATACATCCCACAGATGATATTCCCGTTTATTCCATTTCTAAATCAATGCGCTATCATCTTTGGCTTCGTCATCAACTCCTCCGACGTACTATTGTTGTACGCCTACCTCGCCTCTTTCTTGCCGCCTTGATTTCATCCTTGATTTAGAAATGGAATTACACTGTCCGGAAGACTCTCGACCCACTTTTGCAAATTCTATATTTTTCGATCTTTTAAGAAAAAACGAAATCTCGATAGAGGATCTTGTATGGCTGATCTATGATTCTGATACAAATTATTGTAATTAATTATATTTAGTTTTTTAAAATAGTCTTTATAATAAACACTTACATTGTGCAGTGCGGAATTGCCCATATATTTAACTTTCCAGCCTGAATCGGCAAGTTCTGATGTTGATGCCCATTTATTCTGATCATTGAGGAATATCTTTTGGTGATAGAGATCACAAAGATGCCATGTTCCATCAAAAAAGACGGCACCAAGAGTGATGGAGCCAGGATTAGAGTCATCGATGCTTTCACATTTCAAAATAAAACTTTTTAATCCTGCATAATTTGAAAGAACGGCAAAAACATCCGTCATCTGATCCACCTGACCGTAACCACGAACAATGATATGCCATGGATGATCATCAATAACGGGTAATTGTGGCGGTTGCTGCATAACATGCTGGACCGTCCATATAAATATTGCTTCAGCTTTCTGTTGATCCGTCATCTTGCCGTTAATGATTTGATTAACAGTCCAATGATAATTCATATGGCGATTGAAGAAATTATGTGCTTTTAGATAAAGCGGTATCTTGATCGCGGCAACTTCACCATTAATTCCCTGCCGAGTAATCGTATCAGTGTTGAAAAACAGAATAGTACCAAAAAATAGGGTAATACAAACAATAATAATAAAATATTTTTTTCTCAAGAACCAGGCGTCACTATTTGGCCGCTAAATTGTTTGGTTGGTTGACGTTTACGAATAGACAAACGTTCAGGCTTCATAAGATAGCGGCTCGCAAGCCCTACAATCAGCAACAACCCGACTGCCGGCACATGATGACGGGAAGCAGTGCCCCAATTAGAAGTCCCGGCAGACCAGATAAGTTCCATAAGAAACCACATCAAAACAAGCGCATCCATGTTATCTTTATGAAATTGCGTCAGTTTTTTTCGATAGTATAAATAGTATAGAAGCAATAATATCCGGAACATATTTTCCGCAAACAGAATCAGATCAGCAACGCTGCCGAACCGCCATGGCAATGGCATAGTCTGATAGGCAGCAAATGAGTACAGAAGCGTCCAGGGTCTCCCCGAATCAAATAGCTTTCCATAATCAGCGCGCGCCTCTGTAATGGTTACTTCGGAAAATGAGTCCATGTTCTGTAAAAAATGGCCCTCAATGATAGACTGATAATAGCCCGATCCAATAACAAGGGGCACTAACATGAGAAGAAATAAAACCAATATAAAACCAAATTTAAACAAGCGGGCCGGCCTCATCATGTACCACCGAGTAAGGCTGATTTTATTCTGGATCAATAATCCCACCAGAAATATCAGATTAATCATGATTGCCATAGCCACATGTAAAAAACATCCAGCTATGGTAAATATTAATACACCTAAAATCCGGGTTATATTATAGCCATATCGTTGTATGTGCAAGCTCAGCCAGACGATACCAAACACACAGAGCGATTGCCATACTTCGCGTAAAATGTAGCTCTGATTAGTAAGCACGCTTGGCAAGATAGAGTAGATGAGCAAAATATATGGTAGTCTTTTGTATTCGGCAGGCACAAGCAATAACCATATTTTAGAAATGATGATCAGACAAAGTGCGGCGCCGAGCAAAGAAAAAGCATGTGCCAGAAAAAAACTTGCGCCCCCCGATATCCACTGCATCAATGCGTGTATATTTGAAAATGCATCCATGCCTCTGACACCAAGAAGTGACACAAGGTCCCAGGCAAGATCCTCTATGCTTGAAGAACGTTCAACGGCATTTGAATAAAAAAAGCTTGCATCTGCATTAGCGCCAATCATCCCGCCCTCCATCATGACATTCAAGACACTAATGCTGAGCCGCGCAAGCATTGCCAGACGAAAAGCATTTCTGGCAAATTTCGGCAAGGTATTCCCAAGCGCAAAAGCAACGATGACAATTGCTATTCCTAAGAAAGTACCCATAGCCTTTTTATCTCTTTCGATCCGATCATGCCCGGGACAACCCGACACCTGCATCTTCCATGGCAGTAGAATTCTTTACTATCTTGCCGCCATTTCCACCCCTCTTGCAGTTCATAACTCATTCTTTTCAGCATTTTAGCAGTTCTTAATTTACGTTCTCCAACCACGCTTGAAACATTAATATGTCCCAAAGATGATACTGCCAATTTCGCTGGCCGGAAAGATGCTCGGTCCACTTCATGCGAATTGGTTCAGGATTAAAAAACCCCTCCCGTTTTAGACGATCTTTTTCCAGAAGAGTTTCTGCCCATTCCCGCAATGGACCACGAAGCCATGAATCCAAAGGCACACCGAAACCGGTCTTCGGTCTCTCTACCAATTCTTTTGGTACATGTTTATAAAGCACCTGTCTGAGAATCCATTTGCCTTCACCATTTCGAATCTTAAGACCAAGAGGTAAATGCCAGGCAAACTCCACAACACGGTGATCCAGAAAAGGTACACGTGTTTCCAGAGAAACGCCCATCGCAGCACGGTCCACCTTCACCAGAATGTCCTCCGGAAGATAGCTTATTGTATCGAAATACATCATCTGATGTTCAAATTTTATCCCCTTATCAAGGCTACTACCTTTTGTCAGAATTGTAGGCGGTTCATAACTGTCTACAACGATGTCACCGGGTGATTTCCAATGTGACAAGAGTTTGTGGTAGATGGCTTCCTGACTGTCGGCTGCCAATATATCTGCAAACTTATGAGCCTTGTTGCCTACCTGGGTTGTACGCATTTTCTTTGGAATGGCTATCGCCACAAGGGAATATAGCTGATCCCAACATGTGGGTGATATATTTTTCATTCCGCGGGACAGTACACTGCGGTGTTTACTATGTAGCCAGCCAATTTTTCGCCAGATCGCACTTGTTAAAAAATGACGATTGTATCCTCCAAAAAGCTCATCGCCAGCATCACCCGAAAGCGCAACAGTCACGTGCCGTCTGGCCAGTTCCGAGACCAGGAAGGTTGGTATCTGCGAAGAATCGGAAAATGGTTCATCATACAATGCCGGTAGGCGGGGGATAACCGCCAGCGCTTCATCAGGCGTCACATAAAGTTCGGTGTGCTCCGTTCCCAAGTGACGCGCTACATCTTTTGCATATTCAGCCTCATTATAGTCCCCCTCATGAAACCCTATAGTGAACGTTTTCACCGGACGAGACGAGTGCGATTGCATCAACGCCACAATAGCAGATGAATCCACGCCACCCGAGAGAAGCGCTCCCAACGGCACATCTGAAATCTGTTGTGATTGAACAGCCTTTGTCAGTACCTGTGCAAGCTCATCCACTGCCTCGTTCTCCGTACCGGTAAATGGATGCATCTGCCCCTGCTCAGCAACGTCTCTTAGCGACCAATAAGAACTAAGTGAAACTCCATTGCTGCTAAAGGATTCAAACGGTGGGCGATCAAAATCCCACGGACAGGCGTCACATCCTTTCTGCCGCAAGGTCAACATAGTCCCCGGCCGAAGTTTAAAGATGCCACGATAAATAGAGTAAGGCGCCGGAATATAGTTATAACGCAATAAGAGAGTAAGGGCGTTACGGTTAATCTCCACTTGAAAACCCGGGTAGGCACGCAACGCTTTTAGTTCAGATGCAAACAGGAACTTCCCGCGATTCCAACCAAAATAAAGGGGTTTTTCTCCTATACGGTCGCGTGCAAGAGTAAGGCGCCGCTCCGTGCGATCCCATAAGGCAATTGCAAACATGCCCACCACACGTTTAAGGGTTTGTTCAAATCCCCAAGTATCAAATCCTGCCAACAGGGTTTCCGTATCGGAATGACCGCGCCAACTATTGACCCCATTTTTTTCTAATTCCTTCCGCAATAAAAGATGATTATAAATCTCGCCATTGAATGCAAGTATGAACCGGCCAGAAGCAGATGTCATAGGTTGATGTCCTGCAGGAGACAAATCCAGGATAGATAAACGCCTGTGCGATAAGCCAATGCCTGCGTCTACATCCAACCATACACCGGAATCATCCGGACCTCGATGTGCGATAGTAGAACCCACACGATCAAGTATGTTTGACCAGGTTTCTGCCGACTGACCATCTGAAACCTGAAGAAATCCGGCTACGCCACACATTTTATAATTTCAGGACCTTCATTACGCAACAAAATTAAGGTACATAGATTCATATTGTTTTACCACTGCGCCAAGCTCAAATTTTTCCATTGCCCGGTTTCGCGCAGCTTCACCCATAAGACGGCGCTCATCTTCCGTTAGGGCAAAAAAAGCCATATACTTGACAGCAAGCCCTTCCATGTCACCCAAAGGAACTATCCAATCGGTATTACCGAGAATTAAGGCTTGTTCGCCACAATCAGTCGACATACATGGCACGCCACAGGCCATTGCCTCAATTAAAACAATTCCAAAAGATTCACTCCATGAGGTGAGGCATGCCAGGTCAAGTGCTGCTGTAATGCGGGGGATATCACTTCTGTGTCCCAAAAGATGAAAAACATCAGAAAGATTGAAGGCTTCAATTAATTTTGTTAATGTTTTGTTGGACCAATCTACAGATTGCCCTGCCATGAGAAAGTGTACTTCTGGCATTTGTTTGTGTAAATACGAAGCAGCTTTTATAAACCCTTCATGATTCTTGATTGGGTCAAATCGGGCAACAAGACCTATTAATGGTGCATTTGGAGAAATACCTATTTCCTGGCGCACTTCAAGTCGAGTGCGCTTATTTGGCAGGAACTCATTCAAGTCAACACCGTTTGGTATAACAAGAGAAAAATGCTCTCTGTAACCAATTTTCTTATGATAGTTTTTTCCCTTGTGGGAGTCATATTGAACGCAATCCGGTAACCACGAAGAAAGTCTTGCGCACAAATAAACAGTGAATTTAGTCAACAAATTGGCATTTGCCGGTAATAGATTAGAGCTGTATACCGACCAAATCACAACAGGAATTCCCGTTAGTCTTGCGGCTGAGCCACCAACCAGATTAGCATGATACATCCAGGAATGCACGATGTCAGGCTTTATCCGACGCAGTCTCCGCAACAAGTGCAAATAGCGTATTGGGTCCGGGACACCCCTTCTCATCCCTAATGCTTCCACGGTAATATTGAGTGCAGCAATGCGATGACCAATCTCGCCAATATCGGTCAATGAAATAACATGAGGTAAAAACTTCCTCTTGTCTATTTGCTCCAAAAGCTTCAGGAGCATAATTTCAGCCCCGCCGTTGGAAAGGCCAGTGATTACGAATAAAACATAAATTGGTTTCCGAGCCAATTTAAACACCATAAGCTAAATTGTTCAATTCTATCAAAAGCAGCTTATCACTTTGCCATGTCCAGCAGATGTGGTTGTGAATTAAATCCGGTTGACTGTAATTTGTCTATGGAATATAAATTGTTCTCAAAAAATGCCCAATGCCTACTATAAGCATTAAATCTTTGCGCCGGAGTTATTGAAAATACAATTAATGATTTTAATATTAACGACGACATTATTTTCGGGATACATATATGCCATTTCTTACCTTCAGTTTTTTCAACAGCTTTTAAGATATCATAAAGGCTGTAATTGAAATAATCTGCAATATTATATGTGCCAGCATCCAGCCTGCCTTCAATTGCCCACAAAACCGCCTCTGCTCCGTTCCTGTCAGAGCAAAGAGAATACCTGTCGCTCTTTCCGTCCAGCGTTAAATAAGAGTATCTGCTAATCACGGGCGGTGCAACCTTTTTGCGTATATTAAACAACCATTTTTGACCATACATGGTGGTCATACGCAGTACATATAAACATATCTCATTTTTTCTTTCTAAACAGAAATCCTCTGCCTTTTTCTTAGATATACCGTAGTATCCATTTGGATTTGTAGGAGAATTTTCCGATACTGGCACAGGGAGATCGAACTCACCGTAAACAGAGACTGTACTAATTTGAATAAACCGTTTAACCCCATGGGCAATTGCAGCATCAAGAATGTTTTTTGTTCCCTGGGCATTAGTAAGATAATATTGTTCCCTTGAAAAAATCCCTTCTTTGGCATGGACAATTGCTGCACAATGGACAACGGAATCAACCCCTTGATGTTTTGAGAAGATTGAATCACAGGATTCCCTTAAAGAAACATCCAGATAATCAACGGGCAGATCAGATTCTGTGTTGCGATCAACACCAATAACTTCATGACCAGACTGCTTCAATCTGGCAAAAATTGCTTTTCCAAAAAATCCGGCAGACCCTGTAACAAGTACTTTCAGGTCTTTTCCCTCCTGCGTTGAAGTCATTCAATCATGCTATAATGGCAATTTAGGCTTACCTACCATGATACGCATGTAATCATTAATTTTTTTTGATAAGGTAAATCCTAAATACTTAATTATTAAATCCCTCAACCAATATCGAAGCCGGAGTGAATAAACCCATATATTATTATTGTTGTATCCATTTTGCCTACGGGCGCGCAATAATTCATTAAGCAAAAGTTGATTATTAAATCCCCCGCTTGCTCCATCGGATTGCATCTTTGCTACAATAAGATCCGGTAGAAATACTGCATCCTCATTTTTAAGGACATGCAATAAAAAGTTGTAATCCCCGGCTATTTTAAAAGTGGCATCAAACTTGTTGCCATTTTTAAATAGTCTGCGATGATGAAATATACCCTGATGTGCAAACATTTGAGCTTTGTACCGAAAGGCATTCTTTGTATGATCCCAAGGTTTCCCAGCCATATTCCAAACATCATCATTAGAACAGGTTTGGGCAACTTTCCCGTATATTATGCTATATTTCTCATCTATTTTTGATGCTGATTCGACAAATCCTGCCAATACTGATTCACTCCACAATTCATCATCGGCACCCATAAAAACAATCCATTCACCGTTAACATACTGTAGCACCTTATTCCAAGCATCATAAATTCCATTATCTTTTTCTGATATCCACCAGGATAATCTATCGTTTTTGCAGTTCTTTAAAATCTCTATAGTGCCGTCAGTTGAGCCGCCATCTGCCACCAACAGTTCAACATGGGGATACGATTGTGAAAAAATGGAATCCATGGCTCTTTGTATTGTCGAAGCAACATTGTATGTTGCCATTACAATCGATATTTTCATCTTTTCTCAATAACCTGCAAGAGATTGCCTGGTCCGGAATCAGGCAGGAGATGTTTCATGCGTTTTTTTCCGGACGTTTTCTCTCAAAAGCGAGAGCGCAGCTATTAATGCATTGATACAGGCCATGTTTTTCAAGATTTTAAGACAAATAGCAGAGACTTCTCTGATAATTGCCAACGACCATTTCAACCTCCTCATTCTAATTTTACGCATTAGAATATGTAAGCCTGATAACACCAGATAGGAAGCGCACTTCGCGCTTTCTCTTCTATTGTTCTTTTTTAAAAGATATTCAAAAGCCCATATCCTCGCAAGCCAATACCCTATTGCAAGGTCGGTGTTCATATATGTTTCGTATGATACAGTCATTGAAGTCGGGTGTTCTGAAAATTGAGCAACTGTCGCTGATGCTACACAAACATCATTTTTGTTCGTTAATATTGATAGAAGATATATCATCAGATCGGGCCCGATGTTTTTTTTAAGCATAAAATACTCTCTCATTATGTATTTATTAGCAAATTCTGTAACATGACATATCCAATCTCTCAATAAATCTGCTTTTGTAACACAACAAATGGGGCTTACTGGCAGAAAAGTATAGGTAATTGCATCCCGATATCCATAATATCCTAATAAAAGCTGCAAATTCGGGTAATGCTGGAAGTCGGTTACAGGTTTGAATGGATAAATTCTCTCTATATTACACACCTGCCCATATCCCATAACAAAATCTTTTTTGTGTTCTATCATGTGATTAATCATGCCGCTGAAATACCCGGACAGAATATCATCGTCATACATAAATGTAGCTAATTCAGTTTTTATAAGCCCCACACCATAGAAGCAGGCTTCCATGAAATTACACCCGTTCTTCAGTATTTGAACTCTCGTGTTGTGCATGTATGCTTCTTTTAGATAATCGTACGTTCCATCTTCACTTTCTCCATCAATTACAACGACGTAAGGCTTAATAGTATTGTTTTCGCAGTTTAAACAGGAATCTATGGCACGCTTTACCCAGGTCTTTCTATTTCGCGTTGGCAGGACAAATGTTATTTCTGTTTCCATTATTTTATTCTTCCGGAAGGTTTTCGATTCTACAAAGAAAAATGTCTATTTGTTTTTCAGCTCCGATATTCCATAGAGTTCAAGATCGGAGCATTAGTTCTGCCAATTCAGCAAAGTCAACTTTTGGTCGCCATCCAAGAGAATGCATAGTTTCAGGGTTGGAAAATAGACGCTTATATTCCGGGGTAAATCCATCCCGTATCACTACATGGTTAGTCCAATCTTTTCCAACAGAAGCAAAACATATTTTAAGCCAGTCTTTAATGGTATGCGTCTTACCGGTACCGATAACAGCTTCGAAGACTTGGTCTTGCTCCACAAGAATTGCCATACCCTCTGCAACATCACCCGCAAAAGCCCATTCCTTTTCCACAGAAATGTCGCCGAGTTCAAGCTTTTCATCACTTCCGGCAACTATACGTTTGACCGCCTGTACAATTTTCTGACTTACGTGAGTTGGTTTTCGTAGTGGACTTTCATGGTGAAAAAGATAACCCACATACACCCTAATACCAAGTGTTCTGAAGTACCGCGCCGAATAGATTGAGTGTATTCTCTCTACAGAGTATGCGCTGGCGGCTTCAAAAGGATCCGCTTCATGAATGGGCTCTCCTTTGTTCACAAACTGTACACCGCTGCCCGTAATAAAAACCTTGCATACCGGATGCCAGCGATAGACTGCTTCAAGGATATTAAGAGTTCCGGTACTAATGGTTTTGTGGTTTTCAAAGAGAGCCTCATGATGTGTTGTTGATTTTGCTGCAAGATGAAATATTACATCAGGCTTATGTCTTCTAACCATCTCTTTCACAAATTCAAACGACGCAATATCGCCTCTTAGCCAATTGCCCGTTCTGGAAATTCCAAGAACATCATGCCCCTGCTTTCGGTATATATCCGCCAGATAGTAACCGTCCTGACTGTTAGCTCCAAATATAATAATAGATTGCATACCCTGCTTATTTGTGGACTATTTCAATTGTCGGAAGTGGGAAAATGAACCCAATTCCCCGTTCGAGCGTTTCACGCTCTCGCTCTAAAAATTCTTCTTTGAAGTGCCAGGGCAGAACAAGATAATAATCTGGATTCATAGATCTGGATTCTTCTTCACTGATAATGGGAATATCAGTCCCCAGCGTCATTGCTCCATATTTGTCAGGATTGCGTTCTGCTGCATAATCAATAATTCTGTGATCAATGCCGCACCATTGCAGAATGGTATTGCCTTTGGTCGAAGCTCCATATATATGAATCCTTTTTCCTTCTTTTTTTAATCTCCTAAGAAGTAAATTGAGCTCTTCTCTGTGAACATTAATTCTATCCTGAAAATGTTGATATGGTTTGTCGGTATCAAGTTCGAGATCAAATTCTTCCTGTCGCATTGCTTTAATGTTTTGTTGAAATTCTTCCCGCTTAAGAACAAAATTATTTGCGTGAGTAGCATGACAACGCAGGCTACCACCATTGATGTCGTTCCTGGAAACATTCAAGACTTTCATATCGGCTTGCCTGAGAATAAACTCTATTACTGCAAGGCTATAGTATTCTATATGTTCGTGGCAGATGGTGTCATATGATGTCATCTTAAGCATTGCTGGCATGTAGGACATCTCAAATATCCAGAGACCTTCCGGTGATAGAACCTGCTTGATCCCACGAGTAAACGCAATAGGATCTTCAAGATCATAGTACATAGCAATAGAGGTAATAATATCAAATGTACGGCCATTGATTCTCGACGATAACTCTTCTGAAGGGAAAACATCTTGGATAACATTGATCGGCGGTTTAATTCCCTTGGCTACGTCGGAAGGGTCAACCCCAAATCTTATAAAACTTGATGGGTAAAACCCCAGCAAGGTGCCGTCATTACAGCCAATATCAAGAATCATGGCCGTTTCCTTAAGGCCGGTTATATCAATCGCTTCTTCAACTATTCCCTGCAAGTGTTGCCTCATGGTATTGTTTGTACCGGAACGATACCAATAAGCCGAGTAAAGAACTTCAGGAGGTATCGTATACTCCATCTGAAGAAGACCACAAGCCTTTTCGTCACGCATCGGATTGCAACGTACCAGCGAGGTGGGTATCTTTCGGGTGGGTGGCATTTCTTTGTCAGGCTTGACAAAGGAGCCTTGCAGGTACTGTTCTCCAAGGTTTATAACGGGCGTAAGTTCTTTTGAACCACAAACACGGCAAGTGTTGCGTTTAATAAGGTGCATTCAGACTGCCTCCTTGGTTCTGCGAAACTGTTTCTAAATTATTTTTGATATTCGTATTTTTTGCATCTACATTCATGATGAAATCTAATAATATTACATTTTTCAAGACAAACCAGCAGTTAAGCACAAACTTTCCATTTGCTCATTTTCCTACTCCTGACGGGTTATTTTCTGTACCCATATTAAATTTGTTATAAGCATTGAACCACAAAACTTTGCTCAAAATAATCATCATGAATACATTTCAAGTTATTACATGAATGAGTTGATTAAATTTCTCAATTTCTTAACCGGCAACAAGACAATATACCCCACTCTGTAGGTGATGCTGCTATAGATAGATTGAATCATTTTATTGTACAGACCATCTTTTTCTGTGCTGATCATTGTGAGCACCAGATCCTCTAAATGTTTTATTATGATATTGGAATTTATAATATTCTCAGATTGAAAATTTAAACCGTAATCCATTGTACTTAAGCCATTACAGTTGTAGCCATAAAAACCGATGTGCTGAACATAGCTTCTTTTTGATACGAGCATTTTTGTTTTTTTTATGTTGTGCAGGTAATGAGACCAGGCCCAATCGTAACCCAATCCATTTTTATGAGGAAGATTTGAAACAAGATCTTTAACAATTTCCCTACTGAATACTGAGCCCGCAGATCCAACCATTTCTTTTTCGCAATACACATTACCCATAATGGTTTTTTCAGCAAACGATTTATGATTCGCTGCATTATAAACACTAAGAAAGCCGTCTGTGTATTGAAAATAATTTTGAATAAAAGTTAAACAGTTTGGATCAAATACCAAATCTGAATCTGCCATAAATAGAACATCATCGTTGGTTTTAAGAAAATCTCTAAAAATAAGAAAAATATTCATGGAAGCGCCGACATTTCTATTTCTCACTTTAATTTCCGCAGCATAAGGAAACAATTTCGTTAAGAAAGCTTTGTCAAACTCGGTGCTGCAATCATCATATATTCTAACATTACAATTTTCGAGACCATTCATTAGCGATAAAGATTGCTGGAAATCTTCCAGCATATCCTTCCTGTTATATGTTGCAATGGCAAATGTGATTTTCATAACATAATTACTATATTAGTATTTATCGATAACGATTAAGAAGTGATCGTATATGTTTTACAAAATACCTTGCCTTTGGCAAGCCTAACCAGCTCAAACAGAATAAGACAAATATTTTGATGGAAAAAGACATTCTTAGCGCTTTGCACAAATACTCTCGCACTAATTCAATGCTGTCCGACAGGTCAAATGCTGATTCAGCACACAAACAGTATTGTTTTGAAAGATTATAAGAAATATATTGGAGTTTATTGGGATAATTGAAGTCTGGTCTATTACTCCAATAATCATATATTGAAATAAATTCTGGTAAAAATTTGTAATAATATTTGCTTAATTGATTAGAATTCACGCGGTAGGATGCCAACGTTTCCTTGGCCGCCGCAAAAGATGAAACATAAGCAATTTTCAGAAGAATATCCAAATCGTCAGCGCGAGAATAGTTGGCAAACATGCCCACGTCATCTATTGATGATTTGCGCATGACCACTGTGGGCCATGCCGGTACAATCATATTTTTAAACATATGTTCAAACACATTTCCTTCGTAGAATTGTCCATTCATAATGTCTTGCATTGTTATTTGCCCGTTTTCATCAATTATATTACAGTCGGAATATACGACGCCCACCTCCGGGTTGTTTTTAAAGAAGGGCACTTGTTTTTCGAGCTTTGAAGGATACCAGAGATCATCACAATCTAAAAATGCAATATATTGCCCACGGGTTTTTTGTAAGGCATAATTCCTTGCCTCTCCGATAGGAACAGTTTTTTCACCCCTAAAATAGCGTAATTTGCTGTCATAGCTGCGTGCAATTTTAGGGCTATCGTCATTGGAAGCATTATCCCAGAAAATTATTTCCCAATTACTAAATGTCTGAGAATAAACACTGTCTATAGCCTCGCGGAGATATTCGGCGCCATTAAAGCAATTCATAATCACACTAACTTCCGGATAATCACTCATATTATAAATTAAGCTCTCTTGTTAATTATGTGTTCCAGTCCCAAGGGATTTTACTGTTAGAAATATCCAGACGTTCTCCCTCTGCGGGATCATGGGGGATATCTGTACAGTTTGCAATAAGAGCAGGGATTGATGAGACACCCTGGAATCCATACCAAACAAGAGGTGGAATCTTAACAAGACAATAACTATCCTCTCCAATTTCAATCACCTCAATATTGCCATGGCACGATGAACCTTCACGATCATCATAAATAACAAGCTTTATCTTTCCGACGGGTACTGCAAAATGTTGGGTCATTCTTAAGTGCTTTTTCCAACCCTTAATAACACCAGGATTTACAACTGAAAAGTAAATTTCACCAAATTTCGTAAATATTGGTGAATCAGAACGCATCATATGCATTACCTTTCCTCGCTCATCAATAATTACATTTAAAGATATTACGTCAACACCTTGTATTATAGCACTTCTTCCTTCTATGCCCATATCAACCCCTGTGTCAAAGCCTTTTGGCAATAATCTTCAATTTGGCTTAATGAAAAAGCATACATATCGGTTTTCGTGGAATAGTATGTTTTATACCATTCCGCAGTCAATTTTACAGTTTCTTCAAAAGAAAGCACAGCATGCCAGTTTAATAAATGCAATGCCTTATCGCAATTAAGTTTTAACAGAGTGTTTTCTTTCTGTTTGTGATCAATTTGTTGATCTTCATACTTTGCATCTTTCCAGTAAATACAAAAATCATCTATCAACCTCTTAACTGTTTTATTAACTTTTTGGTCCGGACCAAAGTTAAAAGCATCCCCATGCAACTCCATATCCCTCAATAAGCAAGCTCCCAACCAAAGATATCCGCTCAAGGGTTCAAGAAGGTGCTGCCATGGCCTTGTTGAATGAGGATTTCTCACAACAACTTTTTTGCTTTGTGACCATGCCCTTACACAATCCGGCATAATTCTGCTCTCTGCCCAATCTCCTCCCCCTATTACGTTTCCAGCCCGTGCTGTTGCAATCTTTGTATTATTTTGATTTTGAGAAAAAAAAGATTTTATGTACGAATAACAAACCAATTCAACACAAGCTTTTGACGAACTATAAGGATCCTCTCCACCTAACGTATCATCCTCTCGGTAGCCCCAAGTCCATTCCATATTTCTATAACATTTATCGCTGGTAATTATAACTGCCGCTTCAACGCTTTTCGTCGTGCGTATGCATTCGAGAATATTTACTGCTCCGCCCACATTTGTATCAAAGGTAATTTTAGGATTTTTATATGACTCAAGAACTATTGGTTGTGCAGCAAGATGAAATACTATTTCCGGATTATGGTTCAAAAATACATCGTTTAGAAAACTAATATCACGCGTATCCCCTTCAATATGTGTAATACGCTTTTCCAGATCACATGCAGTAAAATTACAAGGATTTGATGGCAAATAAGCAGAATAACCGATCACTTGGGCCCCAAGCTTCAAAAGCCACATGGTAAGCCATGACCCTTTAAAACCGGTATGGCCCGTGACTAATACTTTCTTGTTTTTATAAACATCATTAAACATAACAATGACCCCTCCAACTATAGAAAGCAGGGCATCAGATGAAAAAACCCTGCTCCGAAAACTTTCTCTACTTTGTAATTTTTCAAGTTAAATCTTTAAAAACCGCCCCAAGATACATAAAGAATTTAATCGTCGTTCCATATTTTCCATTTTGCATTCCCGCTTTGCCAATAATTTTCTAATAATTGTTTATCTCGAATGGTGTCCATGCACTGCCAAAAGTTTTCATGTTTATATGCCATAAGCTGACCATCTCTTGCAAGGTTTTCGAGTGGATCACCCTCAAGGATTGTACTATCATCATGAAGATATCGAAAAATATCAGGTTCGAAGACAAAAAAACCACCATTAACCCAGCCTTCCTCTGTTTGAGGTTTTTCTTTGAATTCTAAAACCCTATTTCCATCAAATTTCATTCCGCCAAATCTTGCAGCAGGTCTAACTGCAGTAACGGTGGCAATCTTCCCATGAGATTTGTGAAATTCGACTAATTGTTTTATATTCACATCGGCCACACCATCTCCATAAGTCAACATAAATGTTTCTTCACATAACATATTTTGTAATCTTTGTACCCGTCCGCCAGTCATTGTACTAATGCCGGTATCCACAAGATGTACAATCCAATTTTTATGGTTTTTTTTAGACACTGACACTTCTCCTGTTTCGAGAAAAACAGTTAAATCGGTTTGATAATTGTAGTAATGTAAAAAAAACTCCTTTATTGTTTCTCCTTTATAACCAAGTGCAATAATAAACTCATTAAAACCATGTGTCCAAAATATATTCATTATGTGCCACAACATCGGTTTGCCGCCTATTTCCACCATGGGCTTTGGCTTGGCAATCGTTTCTTCGCTTAGTCTTGTACCATACCCACCCGCTAAAATAACTACTTTCATTAATCATCTCCGCCTTTCTTTTTCAACCTATTCAAACTTATTCCAATTAAAAGCCAGTCAATATTTTCCTTACAAAGAACCAAGCCTTTTTTCAATTTCATATATACTGTCATCTAAAATTGACAATCCGGTATCTATCATCTCTTTATTGATGATCAACTGCGGGGCCAATCTAAGCAGGTGAATCACCGGTACGCCTGCAATAAGTTTTTTCTTCATACACTCTTCATAAACCAAAGCCCCAGCTTCATAAAACGGTTCTTTTGTTTCCCTGTTTTTAACAAACTCTATTCCCAGAAGGCAACCCTTGCCCCTTACATCTCCGATTATGGGGTGCACATTTTTCATTTCATTCAATTTTCTTAAAATATAATTTCCTATATCTTCGACTCGCTCCATAATATTATCTTCATCCATCACTTCCAAAGTTGCAAGACCTGCTGCACATGCCATTGGGTTGCCTCCAAAAGTGGTTGATGGAGCTATTTTATCCATGGCAGATGCGTATTCTTCTCTAACTATTAAAGCGCTAATTGGGAAACCATTGGCAAGACCCTTGCCTAAAACTGTTAAATCAGGGCGAATTCCCCAGTGGTCTGTGCAAAGCCATTTTCCTGTTCTTCCACTGCCCGTTAGAATTTCGTCCGTCATTAATAGTATTTTTTTTGACTTACAAAAATCTGACAATTTCTTGAAAAAATCATCTGGTGGAATTATTGTCCCTCCCCAGCCCTGAATAGGTTCAAGTATAAAAGCAGCAACATCTCCGGTCGTAGTTTCTTTAATAAATAAATCATAAAAATTAATATAAGCGTCTGTGTCAATAGAGCCATCGGGCTTTGTCCATATTGGGCGATAGCAATCCGGCCTGGGCACCATATAAAAACCCGGCAACCTTGTTGGCCCATTAACATAGGAGACACGCCCCAAGGCTGACGATCCCATTGTTTTTCCATGGTGGTCGGAAAAGCATGAAATTATTTCATGCTTACCCGTGATTGCTCTAACTGCTCTAATACCAAACTCGATTGCCGTAGTGCCATTATCATAAAAATGTATATTATTTAAATCACCACCAATAGTGTTGGCCAGTCTTTCCAGGAATGCAGCCTTTATCGGTGTCATGTAGTCATGACAGTTCATGAGAGACTTTGCCTGACGGGATACAGCTTCAGCTATTTTGGGATGTGAATGACCAAGATTGGTTACGTAAATCCCGGAACCCATATCCAAAAATAAGTTTCCATCAACATCTCTCAGAACACATCCGGATCCGGATTCAAAAACAATGGGATTAATCTTAACGCGTCCGTGGCATGTTGTATATTTATAGCCCCTATCTCGTATGTCCCGCGAAAGATCGTCTACAATTGGTATGTTTAAATATCTTTCATATAACGAGTGAGTTTCTTGATACCAGTTTTTATCGTATACAATGTCTTTACAATCATACATAAAAACCTTCCCTGTATTTATTGGTTTTTGTTAAAAGGATTCAATCCTGGGCATGGGGAGTCCTTGATCCAATGACTCAATGACCTGATCCAGGATATACTTTCTGACTTTTTCTGTCGGTTTATTGATCTTATCTATATCACCGAATATATAACTCAACCTCTTATCGTTCCGCATTTTCATTACCTGTTCTTCGGACGGAACATCATTAAGTTCTGTAAATAATTCATTGGTAAGTTCAGACACTGTTTCGTAAAACAAGTTATCATCCCCTGTAAGGTATGGCCTAAATTTTGAAGCAGTTTTGCCCATATATCTAAAATGGAAATTCGCCAAATCTTCCATACCCCATTCGATATTCTGTTTGGAAACAGTTTTAGCAAATTCGAAAATCGGTGTTTCCGGAATAGGGCTTAATATATATGTGTTGGCTCTTACATGTGGATTGATATCTTTAAGAATTTTTAAACAATCAATATTAGCCTTCGTTTCGTCGTCGGTTTCCGTTGGTATGCCAAACAATATATTGTGCACGGTAGTTATTCCTGCACTACGCAATTGTTTATTGGCTTTTATTATCCTGTCCAATGAAATGTGTTTGTTAAGTATTTTTTGTAATCTTGGTGACACTGTTTCAATGGAATAGCAAACTGTTTGACATGTGCCTGCCAATAATTCAATTGCTGCCGGGTTAAGATTATATACATTGGTCCATAAGTGTTCTATGAAAATATTGTTTTTTTTCAAATATTCAAATATTGGTTTAACTTCTTTCAGATTGGAAAGAAAATCATCGTCACCGAAAGTCACAACATTTATCCCGTATTTTTTATGAAGATATTCAATCTCGCTTATTACATTCTCTGCCGATCTCCTTCTGAAGCGAAGTTTGCTGGCAAGCCCTCGAATGTCCTTAAGGTAACAAAAGGAACAATTAAATTTACAACCTCTGCTCGTATATAGATTTACAAAGTATGGTGTTTGACGCATGTTAAGATTCTGTTTAACAAGGTCCCATCCAAAATCTTTGCTAATGTAAATATCATCCAAATTTTCTATCGTATATTCATTTAAATTGATTTTTGTATGACCATTTTCCTTGAATCCAATGCCGGGGATTTCATGCATTTTACCGTTTTTGAGATTATCTAATAAATTAAGAAAAGGAATTTCCCCATCGCCAACGACAATATAATCAACATCCAAATGGTCTAAAATCAAATCTTGAGCGAGGTGTACCAGTTTACCTCCCCAAACTACAGGAATATCCTGGTTCATCTCTTTAATCATTTTTGTCAAAGTTATCGCATTTTTCGTAAACTTACCAAGGATCACAGAAAAACCAATAATTAAGGGCCTCTCTTTTATCAGTTGTTTTAGTTTATCCTGGTAATTTTCTTCTACAAGCGTGTCCAAAATAACAACATCGTAGCCATGGTCGCGGATGAAACCGCCAAGATTTATTATTGATATAGGCGGATCATATCTTCTAACCTTTCTCGATTTGGCACCGTAAGAGACTGCAATTTTCTCCGGAATTTCATCGTCGTGGCTCGGATTAATCAACACTACCAGATTACTTTTCATAAACCCTCATTTTTTAGTTGCCTCTATCCAATATGTGTTCCAATCGGTTTTAGTATCCAGCATACCATCGTGATAATGGAAGTACCCAGCAGCTTGCATAACCCGACGAAATTCTGCCGGTCGCCTTAAATAACCAATAAATTGCCCGTAACGCTTACCGGCTTTCTTATATATCAAAGGCCGGATTAAATCTTTGGCCCTTGACATTAAGTGCTGCGGAAGGTTCATGATATCGGATGACCAACTTACAAGCAAACAAGTGCCTCCTGGCAATAACCTATTATGAACAGAACGGAGCAGGTTTAATAGCTCAGCATTTTTTAGAAAATATTCGACGCTGGCCAATAAAACTAAATCAAACTTTTCATTATGAGGAATACAATCCGGGAAAAACCCGACATGCACATTTTCTGAAGGAAACAACGGCCGCACCCATCGTAAAGGCGTTTCCGACACCTCCGTTATCTCTACATTCAAAAATCCCTCTTGTAATAATACCATTTCTATTAACCCCAAACCACAGCCAATGGATAGTATCCTGTCACTTTTCTTGATCTTTGGACTGTTTGTTACTAACCCGGCTACCTGGCGTTTAAGGCTAACCCATGATTGATCAAGGTCATCAACACCACTATATTTTTGATGCAATATTTCATAAAAACGAGTGTAGAAGGATGAATCAGGCAAATGAGATGCGGATAGTGTGGCAAAAGATTCAAAAGGAATCCCATGCCATATTATTTCGTATTGTTTCCTCACGGTTTCATACCTGTTAGTTTAGAGCTTAGCCATCCGGGAACCGATCATTTCATCGATCACAGTAATCTGCTCAGAGGAAAAAATAACAACCGGAAGTTTAATTTGATACAAAGCAAATTGTTCTCCCCAAAGATGATTATTGGCCAAAATAAATCCTCTTACAAACTTAAGTGGTGCTTTCAGTATATCAGGCTGTAATTGCTGGCAAGTATTTATTGTCTTGATGTGTTCACATATAATCCGGATTTCATCGCTTGTTGGTTTATAGTGCTGATGTTTGCCTAAATACATACTAAAATATAACAACTCGAATAGCAAATACAGTATGTCGAAGCCCCAGGGAGCAATATCGGTTGTGAAATGTTCCCAGTCAATAACATGAACTCCGTTAGAATTTATTATAATGTTATCAAGGGAAAAATCTCCGTGCATAGGCGAGAGATCAGAAGAACGCGGCCAAATTTGACAATAATGCTGTACTGCCCTCGTGATTATATCTTTATTACCTTCAAGTCCGGTTTGATAGACCGGTTTATCCCCATCAATATAATTTATTTTTACTTTTAAGTAAGATTTATATTCTTGCACTATCAAACATAATGGCTCTTGTATCGCAGGATATCTTAGCTTTTGATACCAACGCCATCCTTCCACTTCCTTGTACAGATTCTTAATACCGCCTGGAGTAGTAGAAACTTTAATAATTATTTTCCCACCAGATTCATCCGTGGCTCGATATGTAGCGATCTCGCTGCCGTGCCAGCAGTTCCTTAACAATTCCATTTTCATTTGTAACCTATGGCGATTATAGAGGGGGCAAAGTTTTTGATCTTTAGCACTCTTTTTACAACAAACTCAGTTATGCGCGCACCCGTCCTCCTGAAAGTTATTTTTCCATTTTCATTCTTCCATGAATTTATCAACCGGGAATTATCCATTGGATAGTCGTGATGAACAATGCTTTCCGGAAAACGATAATCGGGGGAACATCTATATAAAACCACTTTAGAAAAACCTGTTTTTTTCAAAAGGGAAACGACCCCCCTAAATGAATAGAGCCAGTTCACATAAGGTCTTCCCAGTTTTCTCAAGGAAATCAAATTAGCCAACTTTCTTGGGGCAATAGTTGTAAACATGGTGTATGAGTGGGGATCTTTGATGCCAAAAAACATTTTAAAATCATAACGATTTTCAATGGCAAGGTATAGCTTTCCTTTCTCGCTAAGATTCTCGTAAACACGGCGTAAAAAAAGTTTCTGTTGTTCTCCAGGATGACCGAGATAGTTTTTTTTATGATGCTTGCCAAAATATGTTCCTAATTCGATAACACCTGCTTCGGGAATCCATTCCAGAACACCGTTGATGATTGCCACATCTGCACGAGCCTGTTCGGGTAGTACTGGCATATTCCTCAAGTTGTTGCGCAGAAGTGCAACATTATCCAAACCATCGTCTCTCAACCTCGCTTTCAAAAACTGTAAAGATTCAAGGGTCTGATCAACACCAAGTACAAATTTTGTTCTTCGAGCCAAAGGTACTGTCATGGCGCCCCACATGCAGCCATAATCTATGCAGACCTCATCACCTTGCAACTGGAGTATCTCAAGGCCAGCCTGTCTCTTTGGTGAAAAAATAACATCTTCAAAATCCGGACGATAATCCCTCAATGCTTCAAGTGCAGACTTATATTGAAGTGATTCAATCAATCTCTTATTTTCTTCTTTATTAAAATTGGACCAATAGCCCTCTGTATCGGCCACAAAAATGCCACCCTCATTTTTTTGATACTGATGTTCGATATAATTCAATAATTCCATAAAGTTGCCATACCTTTATTTTGATTTTGAAAAGCTAAATCTATTTTGAGGATATGGATTTCAATGCTTTTTTCCATTCCTTCATCCAATCATCACTGGTTTTTGCAAATTGATCACAAAAATTATTCTTTGTATTCTGAATTTCTGGCTGTTGCCACCATGCTTTTGGATCCTGATAGATTTCATTTACTTTGGCAGCAGCAGATTCAGGAGTATAATGCAAAATGCCTGCTTGATGCAATTCATTAAAAAAAGGTTTTGCAGCATCCCGCAATTCCCAATGCTTTGGATTCCAAAAAATGATTGTCGGAAAATTTGCCGCAAATGATTCAAGATATGTAGTCGAATTATAAGTACTTATAAGCATACGACTATGCTGAAGCTGCTGCGTCATTGATTTCGTTCCATGATAAATTTTAAGGTTCGAGTCAATTTCTAACCAGCGTTTTTCTTGATCCCACCCATAATCATTATGATAGAGACGCAAAAGTAAAAGATCGCGGACATCTTGAGATACAGCCTTTGCAAAACGCTCTTGTTCTTGTATATAGTTGATTACCTGAGACCCAATTGGCACACTATAAAAAAAGTAGAAATATCTTGGCAACGACATGGATACCCACAGTATTTCACCTTTGGGATTATATTTTACCCTGCGTTTTAATCCTGCCAAACTGCCGGATGGCATTGGTACAGTTTTAGTGTTTCCATTTAAGCGCCAACCCCACGTAAAAAAATTATTACTTATGTTTATTTCGTGGTCTTCGGTTGTTGACCACAATCCGCTGCCATAATGCCCACCATGTTGTCCTATTATAAGTTTTGTACCCCTATTTACGACATTGTACGCAGCCCACAATTTAAAACCCTCGTCGCTTGAAAAAGCGTTTGCCGTATATATGAGATCGGGATGCTTAGGGAAACTGGCAAGTGCTCTGTCGTGCATTTTTGCATAACCTTCCATATGGACTGTTGGTATCTGTTCGAATAATATATTATTCAACAAAGATTCAAACCGATCATCACTTTCATCTAACGCAATGCTCTTTCTCATACCCGGATCAGGTTGGTAGTCAATGTCTAAATATTTTGGTGTATAAGGGTTCGGAGCCTGACCCAGGGAAAATAGTAATTTTCTTAAGTCTTTAGTTTGTAAATAACTGGCTACAAATATTATTTTATTTAAAATACCGGGTATTAAAAATGGGTATTGTTTAATTATGTACTTGAATATATTTATTGAGCTATGTTTTTTAATCTCCTGATTATTTCTAACCTCGGTTGTGTGTTTAGCTGTTTTGACTTGAAAAGGAATTTTTCCTATGCTTTTTATAATATAGCTATATAAATAATGGTTGTAATCATCAGATATAAAATATTTGCTAAAGGCTGCAAAATCCTTTGGTATCAGTCTCCAATCCGGGGCTGCTGATATCCAGGTATCAGCTATTCTATCGGTGTTGGCCGCATACAATATTGAGGAATATCTGTCATATAATATCTCAATAAAAAAATGCAGCCACTCTCCAATAATAATTCTCCAGTATTGAACCGGATATGAAACCTCATGAATATCGTTAAGCTTTTTTGAAACTATATTGAGATATTTTTCATATATTTGAGACACATAACGGTAATCATTGTAAAGCTTAGCCCTATCATCCCAATGATAAGGCAGAACTTCATAATCTAATTTTCCCCATATATGTTTTCTGCTGTATAACTTGCACCATTCACCCAGGAACAGGATTGGAAGATCGGTCCGCCAGTTAGTTTCGTCCGCTGTGGTAATAAGAAACCGTTTCACTACGCTCGCCAGTTACCGTACGCAATACAAAACCTTTCTATTCCTGCAAGTCTCCTGATTTCTGTTTTTTCACCTTTCTCCAGCATGATAACATAATATAGCGCCAGGGAGATGATGTATATTATCGCCATTTCAAAAAAT
>Ga0351906_1005_pt1 | contig 81599 bp, 53 predicted proteins | sample BONcelHT113001E5_FD_206866 | JGI IMG/M metagenome (GOLD analysis project Ga0351906, IMG submission 206866) | Enriched cells from coal bed in the Powder River Basin, Montana, United States - BONCAT cells T11 rep1 HSBNCT.T11.300.1.E5 ... | reverse complement strand
GTCGATCATCTTCACATGGTGTTGGTGCCACAGCCAGCCCCGCGGGACTTGGGCCTCACAGCCGCGAGCCACGTCCACCGCCAGACGTTCGATGACTTTTTCCGGCAGCTTGGCGCGAGCCCGGCAATAGGCTCCGGTGTTCTTGGAACATGGTTCTCGTCCCAGGGCCACCAGCAACACGAGGACGCGCGAGACGGCCGCCACACAGGAACGCTGCTCGCCCTTGTGCAGCACCTGCGAGAGGAAGGCCCACAGGGTCAGCGGCGGGGTGTAGATCTCGTCCTCTTCCTGCGCGAAGTCCACTCCTTCGTCCGCGAAGGCCTGTTGGATCTGGTCTTCCGAGAGGACCTCCGCAAAGGGCAACCCTTCGGTCTGCAGGAAGGAGGCTTGAACCAAGCCAAATCGACGTGGTAAGGAACGGTCAGGATGGTAAAATGACATGAGGCCCTCCTTGGTCTCAACGCGACTCGAGTTCCAAGGAAGGCCTCACGGATCGGAGGCAATGATACCCCAAGGAAGGCCCCGGTCCAACAGCAATTCCATCGGGCGTGCGGGCATCAACTGTTCGCCCACGTGCAGCACGGATGCGTGGCCCCGTTCAAAACGTAGCCCCTCCGTGAGCGCTCTTTGTATGCGCCGATCCGCCGGAACAAAGGCAACCCGATTCGAATCGTCCTGCGCGCACGCTACAACCGCTCGCCAACGCTCCGCCCCCGTCGTCCCATGTCTTGACGTAAATCCTTGTGGGACAACCGGCAGTGCCATTCGTTCCTGACAGTCATCCCGTGAACCACTCGCCGCATTTCCTCGTCCGTCAGCACGGCCGTCGGCAACTGGACCACCGCCCGGCGAGGCGACAGCAAACGGCTTTCGATGGTTTCAGGCGTCAACTGGTCGAACTCCATCGCGTCGGTCAGGCGAAAGTCCCCGATGGCCGTTCGCTGTAGGGCCGACATCACCGCGGCGGTGCCGAGCCAATGCGCCACATCGCGGCCCAACGAGCGGATGTACGTGCCCGAGCCGCAGCAGACTTCGAGTTCCAGTTCCGGGTACTCGTACCGCACGACCGTCAGACGCATGATCTCGATCGGCCGGGGCTGCAACTCGACTTGCTCGCCGCGGCGCGCCAAGTCATAGGCACGTCGGCCTTGAACCTTGAGTGCCGAGAAAGCCGGCGGAAGCTGCTGGATCATACCCAGAAAAGCGGGTAGCGCGGCTTCCACGTCCTGACGCGTCGGCTGGGGCGGATCGTCCAGTTCGACTACGTTTCCCTCGACGTCCTCGGTGTCGCTCGTCCGGCCCAGCAAGAACGTTCCGACATAGGACTTGGGCATCTGCTGGACGTATTCCACCAACCGCGTGGCCGGCCCGAGGGCCACGACCAGCACGCCCGTCGCCAACGGATCCAGCGTCCCCGCATGCCCCACTTTGACGCCGCGCACCAGCCGCTGCACGCGATTCACCACGTCGCGCGAAGTCATACCGGACGGTTTGTGGATATTCAGCAATCCAAACATCAAGAGCCCCCTGCAACCGTTGGGATTGTTACCCAAGTCGCCGAAAAACACAATGGCTTCTTCCTGTTGCCGCGATCCAGAGCATTGCCTTACATTGGTATACTGGGCTCCAGCGGGACAAGAACAGCCGAGTGCTACGAATTCCACATGCAGGGAAAGACGTTCCAGGCACGACGGCGTTTTGTTTTGCCCGATCGGGCGAAGCAGAAGTCGCATTGAAACGCATTCATTCCGATCTGCGAAAACGATTGCGAGACGATCCAAGAGGCGATTCGCATGCTGCGGGCGGGCAATGCCCGCGAGTTCGATGCCGCGCTGGCCGGTTGGCGTTTTCCCAGCGCCAATATGATTTTCGGGGATCGCGACGGAAACATCGGCTGTCGCGGGCCAAGGTCGAAGCCCTGGGGGTGACGAGCACAAAGCTCGATTTCAGAAAGACGCCGCGACCGTGAAAACACCGATCATCGCAACCGGCATTCTGTGCGCGGGACGACACCGTGCTTTTTCTTGTCCTCAAAGAAAGGCCAACGCGGCACAGGCGTCCTGCCTGTGCGGGTGGCGTGAGTGGCCACAAGAGACGGGCTTCCGGCCCGTGCAGACCTAGATCGGCATGGCGCCGAACGAATCGAAGGTGGGTAGACGATGCATGGGGTTCATGATGGAACTCGGGGAAATACGACGCACGTGCAACGGGAGGCGACTACGGGCTGACCAGCTTGAGACGCTGTTCCAGCCGTGTCATGGCCAGCAGCAACTGGTTCCACTCGACAAACACTTCGACGGTATCGAACGTCTCCGCGTCCGGCCGGCCGAAGCCTTGTTCGCTGATCCGAATCGTGGCGTCTAACACGTTGCAGCCGCGCTGCCGAATCCGCTCGTTCTTCTCCGCCGGCGTCAGTGGATCGCCGGGGCAAACCGGCAACACCTGTTCCATCGCGCGATGCACGGCCCACAGCGCCGCGCCGCGGGCGTCCTCGGCTTCCGTGACCATCTGCACGGTGCCGGATTCAACATAATACTTGGCCATCAGGGACTCCTTTCAAAAAGCGAATGGTCTCTTCCTTGGTATTCGACGCAGCCGGTCGTTGCTTGGCTCGCTGCCAGTCGCCGGTTTCGCACGCACTTCTCATTGTTACGGCCTGTTGCCGCACTTGGTTCGCGGCGAAACGCGGAAACGATGCTAGCACGCGGTTGCTGGCAATGCAGGTCCAAACGCTATAGACCCGCCCTTTGCCCGGGTAGTGTATCGGCGTCCCGGTGACACGATTGGTCCGCCTGTGGTGCCGAGGCCGCGAGGCTGGGGTCGGCCCGCTCAGCCGTTCTTGCGAATCTGGACCTGCAAGGCGCCCAGCATTCGCGTGACGGATTCTTCCTTGCGGTCGATGAACGGAACGTTTTCCAGGACAATGGCGCGGCGGTCGTCGCTGGGGTGCAAGATCAGTCGTCCGGACCGCAGCAGGAAGTACTCGAACACGTCGTTGATCTCCTTTTCGATGCGCAGATTCGGCGCCGAAAGACGCTCCAGATCGGACAGGATCCCGTGGTGATGGAGCAATTCGTTGGGGCGAATCTCCCAGTAGTCGAACCGGATCGAAATAAACACGGCGACGTAAATGGCGGCCATGATGCCAGCCACGCTCCAATAGAACGTGGCGTTGGCAGCGGGATGCAGCCGGGCGAACGCGTCTTTCAACAGCGGCATCACATCGGGCTTGAACGTCACCAGCAGCACGAACCCCATCACGACCGCCGCGATGAAGAAGAACAGCGTCAAAGATGTGGCGCGAGGAAAGTCAAACGCCAGGATGACCAGGTTGACGGCCGTGATGGCGAGAAAGATCTCGGCCACGACGATCGCCGAGCGGTTGGGCTCCTGATCGACGGTTCCTCCGAAAACATGCATCGCGATCGCGGCGGCGATTGCCGCCAGCAGGATCGGGTACAGCAGGATAATCTTCGGGTACGGCACCAGAAAGATTGCTCGCGGCGGGATTGCGGCCTTGTCGGCCGACTCCGATCTCGCCTGCGAAGCCGACGAAACAGCCTGACGATTTTCTTCCGGCATGATTTCTTCCTTGCACTAGGTTGGGCATGGAGCGGCGAGCCGCGCCGTACTGGGAGCATTCCTCACATGATCCAACGGTAATCTTACGGCAGGTGGACGAGGAAAAGCAACGGCGGGGGCACGCGAGATTGTCGGACACGCGGTGGTCACGGGCCAACTTGGTGGGGCGGATTTCACGGCGCAAAAAAACGCCTCCCGCATGCGGAAGGCGTTTGTTGCGACGATTCGCCAGGCGTCTTGGCGATTAGGCTGACATCAATCAGCTCTCCGTTGCTTTGGGCTTCTTCGTCGCGGCTTTTTTCTCCGGGACTTTTTTCTCTGCAGCCTTTTTCACTTCGGGCTTCTTCTCGCCCGACTTCTTCTCTTCGATTTTCTTGTCGATCGGCTTCTTCGGGGCGGCGTGCTTCTCGGCGTGCTTCTCGGCGGCGGCCTTGTCAGTCGCCTTGTCCTGCAGCTTGCTGCGCGCTTCTTGGACCCGCTTGACCATCTCGTCGCGACGTTTCTCCATCGACTCGCGGACGTGGCGTCCCATCGCCGACAGGGCTTTGCCCAACTCCGCTTTGTCCAGTTTCCCGTCCTTGTCCAAATCGATCTTGTCAAAATGCTCCTGCAGGCGTGTCGGCGCCTCGCTTCGGCTCAGCTTGCCGTCTTTGTCTGTATCGGCCGTCTGCAAGCGTCCCAGAATGGCCGTCGCATGATCGGGCATCGGACCGCGAGGTCCGGCCCAGGCGGAACGGCCACTCATCGGCGCCCCGCGGCCGGGACCACCACCCCAGGCTTGCCGAGCCCACGGCGAATGGGACCAGGCAGACGCCCCCCAAGCTCCACGCATTCCGGGATGCATCATCGGTCCGCGCGGGGCGAACGGAGGTTGCCCCATCATCGGCGGTCGGCCCATGCCAGGATGCGGTCCTCGTGCCTGCGGACCTGCCATCGGCGGTCGGCCCATGCCAGGATGCGGTCCTCGTGTCTGCGGGCCTGCCATCGGCGGTCGGCCCATGCCGGGATGCGGTCCCCGTGCCTGCGGACCTGCCATCGGCGGTCGGCCCATGCCAGGATGCGGTCCCCGTGCCTGCGGACTGATCGCGGGGCGCTGACCCGCCATTGCCCGCGGATGGAGTGCTTTCATTCCCGCGGTGAATTCGTCGAGGCTCAGTTTCTGGTCGCCGTCCTTATCCAGCCGCTGGAACAAGGCTTTGGGGTCGCCCAGTTGTTGCGGCGGCGGCCCGGCAACTGCGGGCCGTCCTGGCCGGGACATTCCCGGGCTCGGGCCAGATGCCTGGGGACGTCCGCCTCGACGTGACTCCGCTTCGCCAGCACTCCGGCTTGGCCGCCCTTCGGGCCGTTGTGACTCGCGCTCGGTCGTCCGCGCTTCGGGCCGTCGCGCCTCGCGCTCCGCCGGCCGCGCTTCGGGCTGGGCGGGAGCGGCAGCGCGGAATTGCCGAAGCGATTCGCGGAATTCTTCCGCCGTCACCGTCTTGTCACCGTCCTTGTCCGCTCGTTTCAGCATTTCTTTGACAAAGTCGGGAGCTGCCTCCGGAACTTCGTCCGCCGTGATCTTGCCGTCCCGGTTCCGGTCCAGACGCTGGAACATCATTTGCGGATCAGGCCGTCCGCCGGAACGTTCTGAGGTGTCTGCAGCGGACACCTGAGATGTAAACACTGCGGCCGCTGCGGCCGCTAATAACCCCACCATTGTTGTGCGCATAACCGTTGACTCCTGAAACAGAAAAGAAAGAGGTTGACCCGTTGGTTTCCAACCCGGCCCCAATCGCAAGCGGGGGCATCCTCCCGAACGTCAGATTAAACCCGGATCGCAACGCAGAGTTCCGGCGGAACGGAAAAATGGCACATTTTCGTTTCCTCCAGAGCCAGCGGCGACGGCGTATCCTCGGGATGCCGTCGCCGTTGATTCCGGCCTAGACGAGCCCTTGGGGCTCCGTCTCGCCGAAGTACAGTTCGCACTGCTGCACACAGTAGCGGTCAGTCATGCCGGCCAGGTATTCGCCGACGGTGCGGCGGATCCCGGCCAGTTCTGCGCGCGCACGGAACTCGGGCGGCAGCAGGGCGGGACGACGGCAGTAGCCCAGGAACATCGCCCGCAGGCGGTCTTGGGCGTGGCAGCGGATTTCGACCAGGTGCGGATGCCGATACACCCGCTGGTACAGGAACGACTCCAGTTCCTCTTTCTGTTCCGCCAGGTCTTGGCCGGGCGCTATCCGGTATCCGGATCGACGGGCCTCGTCGGCACTCTCAAACTGCCGCTGCGACAGGACGCGACCGGCGGTCTGCAACACGTCCGTCACCTGGCGGTCGATCAACTCGTGAACCACCGCTTTCCGCAACAGCTCGCCGCGCAACGCGCCAAATCGCTGGTGGACGCGGGCCACGCTCTCGCGGATCAGCGGAATCTCCGCCAACTCGCCGATCGTGACCAGTCCCAGCTTGACCGAATCGTCCGTATCGTGGGCATCGTAGGTCATGCTGTCCGCCACGTCGACGACCTGAGCTTCCAACAGCGGCATCAGGCCCGCAGCTTGCTTGTCGATTCGAGTCGCCTGGCTTTCCAGCACTTCGTGCGTCAGGTTCAAGCCGGGGAAGCTCTGGTAGCGGGCCTCCAGCTCCTCGGCGATCGTCAGCGCATAGCGGTTGTGGGAGAAGCCGCCGCAGTCGGCCAGGCATTCGTTCAAGGCGTCTTCGCCCGCGTGACCGAACGGCGGATGGCCGATGTCGTGGAACAGGGCCAGGGCTTCGATCAGGTCCTCGTTCAACCGCAGCGCGCGGCCGATGGTCCGAGCGATCGAAGCGACTTCGTGCGTGTGCGTGAGCCGCGTCCGATGATAGTCTCCCATCTCGCCCGTGAAGACCTGCATCTTGCCGCTCAATCGCCGGTATGCCGAACTGTGCATCACGCGATCCCGATCGCGTTGGAACGGCCCGCGATAGGGGTGTTCCGCCTCCGGGTATTTTCGGCCCCGCGCGTTCGCACTCCGCATGGCGTAGGGCGCCAACAGCGTCGCTTCGCGGGCGGCGATGGTTTGCAGGCCAGGGAAACGATGGTGGGAGGTTTCGTCCATTGGTAGAATCGTCGGGCGTGAGCCGTTGCCCGCTGGATGCCGGGGCTGGACCTTCCCGCGCCCCTCACCGCGGAAACACAAACTGCATCAGATCCTGGGTTCCCAACGGCCGGGTGGACACAAAGGTCTCGCCGGCCGCGAATCCGGCGGCTGCACCGGCGATCATGGCGGCCCCGCGAATCCGCTCGAAAACGTACGCCTTGGCCGGCGGGAATTGCGTTTCGTAACAGCGGATCGATGCCAGCTTGGCCTCCAGTGTTTCGCTGATGTCGACCGTAAAATGACTGCTGTAGTTGTGCAGCGTGGCCGGCTCAAAGGCCAGGCGGAAATACAACTGGGCAGCGATCGAGTGGACCGGCAGGCCGCCGAAGTACTCGTCCCACTTGGTCAGCCGCGAATAGAACACGGCGGCATCGGTGATCTGCATGGCTTGCCAATGATCGGGCGATGCCAGCGGCGTTTTGTCGCCGAACCCGATCACGACCTTGGGCCGGTACTTGCGGAACTCCTTGGCTAACGCGATCCGCGCCTCGAACGAATCGAACAGGCGGCGGTTGGGCAAGTCGAGCGTGACGCGCCGCTGCACGCCCAGCGTTTCCGCCGCGCGGCGAGCCTCTTCCAGCCGCACGTGCGGCCCTGGCGAGTGGGGCGTCGGTTCACCGTCCGTGAGGTCGATGATGCCCACTTGGTAGCCTTGTCGCACCAGCCTCGCCAACGTTCCGCCGCAAGCGATTTCCGCGTCGTCGGGATGCGCCCCGACGGCGATGACATCCAAGGCGGGATACTCCTCGTCGCGCTCGTTCACAGGTCGTCGTTTCCTTAATACCGCGGCATCGGTCCGGGCGCCGCTCCGGTTTGCGGGCTGGTCGGCGGAGGCGGCAAGAGCGGTCCGGGCCCCGCCACAATCGCGCTGAATTCGCGGTAGCGGCGCAACAGTTCCAACGTCGTGCGGAATTCGGGCCGTTGTGTCAGCGCTTGATATTGAGGATCGCGCAGCACGCTCTCGTAGCGGCCGATCACGTCCGTCAAGGCGGCCGGCGAGGGCTGGGACGTCGCGGATAAGAGTTCCGTCGGCAATGCGAGAAAACGTTTCCAGTTGTCGTCCAGCAAGGCCTGCAGTTGCGGTGCTTGGGCTGCCAGTTCTGCGCGGACGGCCGCCAGATCCGCCGGGGCCCCCGCGTTGGCCGGACCTGGCAGCGGGCTGCCGGGGACCGCCAAGCCGGGAGCTTGGGCGATCTCCTGCGGCGCCACGCCACCGGAGTATTGAGCGACCAGGTTCATCAGTTGGACGGCCGAGGCCGGCAGCTGGGCGTTTTGCGGGAGCACCGTGCCGGCCGGGGTGAAGCCCGAATTGCCGTAGTACACCTGATTGGCGACCGCGTCGACTTGCAAGGCCGTTCCGTCCAGAGCGATCCCGGCAAACAAACCACGGCTGCGCGAGTACGACAGAATCTCCGCGCCCAGTTGGGCATCGGTCGCCGCAGATGCCTGACGCCCGACCGGCCCGGCCGCCGCCGACGCATCCGCGCCGATGGTGAATTTGCCGCTCATCAAACCCTGGACGCTTTTCTGCGTCTTGAAGACCAGAATCAGATCGGTGGCTTGAATCCCTGCCTGCCACCCCAAGCTGCCGCCGGTCAAGGTGATGAACATCGGCGGCCGCCACGTGCCGGTGCCGTCCCGCACCACGACCAAGCCCTTTCCATAACGGACCCCCACGACGAAGCCGCCTTTGACGACGTTGGGCACGATCGCGATGCCGTGCGCGTTGGCCAGCATGGCTTGAGGGATCTGCTTGGTGGAAATCGCCATGATTTCGTTCAGCACTTGAGCAGCACTGATGACGGTCGATTCCTCTTGCGTCTGCCCGTACAGCGGAACCGCAGAAGCGAGTCCCGCCAGCAAACCGAGGACCAGGAGGAGTGAGCGATCGAGCTTTGGCACGGGAGGATTCCTTTCCTTGCGGATTTTGGTCACGCCTCGGGGGGCACGCACTTCCGCGCCTCGTCGGTACGCTGGAACCGTGTCCCGCCAAACGGACCTGGGAATTGTATCGCCTGGACCGCCAAAGCGACAACCTCAGTTTGGGAATTGTGCTATCATGTCCCGATGCCCACGCATGTACCTCTACGGATGCCCGACCTGGACTTGCTGCCACTGCAAGCGATCACTGTCAGCGGTTGGCTTGTACCGTTGGGCTGCCATGTGTGCGAAGGCGATCGGCTGCTGGAGTTGTCGGCGGGCGAAGTCCTGGTAGACCTGCCCGCTCCGACTGCGGGCAAGCTGATCCAGAAATCTGTGGCCGAGGGCGAAGTGGTGCGGGCGAACCAGTTGCTGGGCTTCATCCAGGCGGAGGGCTGATCGTGAAACTTTCAGCGGCGTTTTGGCGAGACAAACGTGTGATCATCACCGGGGCGTCCAGCGGCATCGGCCGCGCGTTGGCCGAAGAATTGGCCTCGCATTCGGCCTGCGTCGGGTTGATCGCCCGCCGCGAAAACCGCTTGCAGCAACTGGCGAACGCGATTTCCTCCCAGGGCGGACGGACCGCATTCGCCGTGGCCGACGTGACGGTGCGCGACCAGGTGTTTCACGCCGTTTCCGCCATCGAGTCGGCCTTGGGCCCCTGCGATGTGCTGATCGCCAACGCCGGCATGTATCGGAAGACGGCCGGGCGCGACTTTGACACGCGGCGCGCCGAGTTGGTCGTGACCACCAATCTGCTGGGAGTGCTCTACGCGGTTGGCGCCGTGCTGCCGGGGATGATCCAGCGCAATGGCGGCCACCTGGCGGCCGTTGCTAGCTTGGGCGGCATGATCGGATTGCCGGGGGCCGCTGCCTATTGCGCCAGCAAACAAGGCGTGGTGACGCTGCTGCAGAGTCTGCGCGCCGACCTGTGGCGGACGGGAATCCGGGTGACGGCCGTCTGCCCCGGCTATGTCGACACGCCCATGATTACCGACGAAGAGCGGACCAAGCTCCGCGGTTTGGTCAGCGCCGGCGAGGCCGCGCGGCGGATCGCTTGGGCGATCGAACGGGGGCGGGCCGAGTACTGGTTTCCCCGCTGGACGGCGCTCGAAGTACGCTTGGCCCGCCTGCTGCCACCGCGTTTGGCGGCCCGCATCCTGAGCCGCTATCCCGAGATGGAAGAAACCGACGACGGCGGGCAATGATTCGCCAACTGCTCCGTGACCGCACGGTCACTGGCTCCGAGAATGTTTAGGAGGAAACATGCTCAACGATTCTCGTTTTCAAGTATCCCCTCGATTCCGTCTGCGCGTCGATCGCCGTTCATCTTGGGCTGGTTGCTGGTTGCCGATTGCGTGCGTGTTGATTCTCCTGGTGCAATCGGCCACCGCCATCGAGTCGGTGCGGATCGACGCTTCGGCGGGCGCGCCCCGCATCCTGGTCGACGGCCGTCCGGTGCGAGCCCGGATGTTCTGGGGGGCGCCGGGGTCGCGCCCGTTGTCGATTGGCACGGCCAGCCAGCTGGTCGAGTTCGAGTTCTCGCCGGCGCACGACGAGCCGGGCCAGGCGACGATGCATTTCCGCTTTGGACAGACGCCTGGCGAGGTCTGGCTCGACGACCTGCACGTGTTCGACTTGACCTCTGGCCAGGACGTGATCCCGGTCCAGGACTTTGCAGCGGGGATGGATGCCTTTCGGCGGGCCTGGACGTTTTGGCCGTCGGGCGAGCAGAACACCGTGGGAACCATCCGCGTCGAAGCGAACCGAGGCCGCGACGATTCGGCCGCTTTGGGCATCACTCTGAAGAACCCGCTGGACGGCCGCTGGCCCGATTTTCATCTTTATCATCATGCCAATCTCACGTTGCGAGCCGGCCATCGCTACCGAGTCCGCTTCTGGTGCCGGGCGGAACCCGCGCGCGATTTGACGGTCGCCTTCTACCGGCCCGGTCAGACGTTCACGTACCTGGGCGGCCCGCCCAGTTCGTTCGGCAGGCAGATCAAGCTGGCGGCGAACGTCGGTGTGGACTTTGTCAGTTTCCCGGTCAGTCTGCCGTGGCCGAAGCCCGGCGACCGCGTGGATTGGACGGGCGTCGAAGCCCAGTGCCAGACAGTGCTGGATGCCAATCCGCAAGCCCTGCTGGTGCCGCGGATCGGCATGGAACCGCCGGCCTGGTGGCGCGAAGCCCACCCCGACGACATGATGGCTTGGGACCAGGGACCGCAGCAGCACCCAGGCGCCGTGGTGGCGTCGCCCGAGTACCGCCGCGCTGCGGCCGAGCGGCTGGCCGCGCTGATCGCGCACCTCGAGGAGAGGTTCGGCGACCGCACGGCGGGATACCATCCCTGCGGCCAAAATACGGGCGAGTGGTTTTACCAAGAGACCTGGGGGCCGGCGCTGAACGGGTACGCACCGGGCGATCTGCGAGCCTGGCGGCGGTGGCTGACCGAGCGATATGCGACCGACGCCGCATTGCAGGCTGCCTGGTGTGACCCGCAGGTCACGCTGGCGGCGGTCGCCGTGCCGCCACCCGCCGAGCGCCGAGCCGCTCCGGCCGGCATCTTCCACGACCCGCAGGCCGGCCGAAGCTTGATCGACTTTGCCGAATTCCAACAGCAGATGATGGCCGACTGTGTGTGTGAATTGGCGCACGCGGCGCGCCAGGCTTCAGGCGGGCGAAAGCTGGTCGTGTTTTTCTACGGTTACGTGTTCGAGTTCGGCGCGATCCGCAACGGACCGGCTACCGCGGGGCATTACGCGCTGCGCCGCGTCTTGGATTGCCCGGACATCGACGTGCTGTGCAGTCCGATCTCCTATTTTGACCGCGGCCTGGGCGAAAGCGGACCGGCAATGACCGCGGCGGAAAGCGTGGCCCTGGCCGGCAAGCTGTGGCTGTACGAAGATGACACGCGGACGTACCTGGGTACCGGCCGTTTTCCCGGCTGGGCCCAAGGCGTCTCGACGATCGAGGACACGAACCGCTTGCTGCTGCGGAACACGGCCCAATGCGCCCTGCGGAACTTTGGCAGCTGGTGGATGGACCTGGGCGCGACCGGCTGGTTCGACGACCATCGGATGTGGGCGGAAATGGCCCGCCTCGAATCGTTGGACGAACCACTGCTCGATCGTCCGCAGCCGTTCCGGCCCGACGTGGCGGCGGTGATCGACGAGCGGAGCATGATCCGCGTGGCCGCCGGCGGGCAAGTCGTGACCGTGCCCGGCGTGTACGAGGTGCGTCGGCCGTTGGGCCGCCTGGGCGCGGCCTACGGCCAGTACTTGCAGGACGACGTGGCTGCCGGGCGGGTCCAAGCCAAGATGTACGTGTTTCTCACGTCCTGGAACCTGTCGCCCCAGCAGCGGCGCGAGCTGTTGGCGACCACCAGCGGCTGTTTGCGAGTTTGGTGCTATGCTCCCGGCTATCACCAAGAGCATGCAACGTCCTTGGCCGCCATGCAGGAACTGACCGGATTCCGGATCGAGTCCATCGGCGGCCAAACCGCGTGGGCCGAACCGACGGAGCGAGGACTGCAACTCGGGTTATCCGGCCCGCTGGGGGTGAAACAACCGGTTACTCCGCTGTTCGCGGCGGCCGATGCGACGCCGGACGAGACCTTGGCAACCTGGCCGGACGGCACCGCCGCCGTGGCCTTGCGGCAGACCGCCGACGGATGGTCGCTGTTCGTCGGCCCGCCGGGATTGACAACCGATCTGCTGCGTCTGGCCGCTCGCCGCGCCGGGGTGCATCTCTACACGCAAACCGACTGCAACGTGTACGCCAACGGTCCGTTCCTCGTGCTGCACGCAGCTCAAAACGGGCCCATCGACATCAACACGGGCTGCATTGATGAGATCGTCGACTTGCTCACCGGCGAGCGTCTTGGCGCGGGGCCGGAAGTCACCCTACCGTTGAAAAAAGGCGAGACCCGCGTGCTTCGGGTTGGGCAATAGCGAGTCCCGCTGTCTTCATGGATAACCCTGACGGATAACCCTCATGGATAACCCGCCTCTTCCATGTACAGCACACTTGGGAGAACAGAAGCATGGGTGATGAATTGGGGGTTATCAATGCGGTGGGAACAGAATGGGTTTTGCACGCTGAACGTTTCTTGATTTCGGAGGTTTCCCATGTTGCGGTTCGTCTCGTTCCTTGCCGTCTGGTCGGTGTTCGCTATTCTGCCGTCGGCCCAGGCCGATGAATCTCGGCCGTTTTCGATCCATGACATGCTGGCGATGGACCGGATCGGCGATTGGCAGGTCTCGCCCGATGGCCGCCTGGCGGTGTTCGCTCTCAGCGTCACCGACCTGGACGCCAACCGGCGGCGCAGCCGCCTGTGGCTGGTCGGCACGGACGGCGCCGCCCTGCGGCCGCTCACGTCGCACCCGGCCGGAGATGCTCACCCGCGCTGGTCGCCCGACGGCAAGTCCGTGTTGTTCCTGACCTCCCGCTCGGGATCGAACCAGGTCTGGCGGATTGCCGTCGATGGCGGCGAGGCGGAACAGGTCACGCAGGTGCCACTGGATGTCGGCAGTTTTGCCGTCTCGCCCGACGGCCGCACGCTGGTGTTATCGCTGGAGGTCTTTCCTGACGGCAACACGCTCGACGACACCGTGCAGCGGCTCGACGAGGCCAGGAAGCAAAAAGCCAGCGGACGGGTCTACGACCAACTGCTGGTTCGCCATTGGGATACGTGGCGAGACGGGCGGCGGTCGCACCTGTTCGCGCTGCCGCTGGCCGGCGGCCAAGCGGTGGACCTGATGCGCGGCATGGATGCGGACGTGCCGAGCAAACCGTTTGGCGGCGCCGAAGACTACACGTTCACGCCGGACTCGTCGGGCGTGGTGTTTGCCGCCAAGGACGCGGGCCGCGAAGAGGCTTGGAGCACGAATTTCGACCTGTGGTACGTTCCGCTGGATGCCTCCGCGGCGCCGCGCCGGTTGACCGCCGACAACCTGGCCTGGGATACGCACCCGGTGTTTTCGCCGGATGGCAAGACGCTGGCCTATTTGGCGATGAGCCGGCCGGGCTACGAGTCCGATCGGCTGCGGATCGTGCTGCGCGACTGGCCCGGCGGCACGAGCCGGGTGCTGGCCGAGTCCTGGGATCGCTCGCCGGAAGACATCCTCTGGTCCGCCGATGGCAAGACGTTGTATGCGACAGCGGCGAACCTCGGTCAGGTCTCGCTGCTGGCCATCGACGTGGCGTCGGGCGACGTTCGCACGATCGTGGAACAAGGACGCGTTCGTTCGCCGCAGCGGGCGGGCGGCAGGATTCTGTTCGGAATGGAACATCTGCAATCCCCGGTCGAACTGTACACCGCCAACGGCGATGGCACGGGATTGGAGTCGATCACGCGGATCAATGCCCAGAACCTGGCCCGGGCCCGGATGGGCGACGCCGAACAGTTCACGTTCCCCGGTTGGAATGACGATTCGGTCTATGCTTACGTTTTGAAGCCCGTGGACTTTGATCCCGCAAAGCGGTATCCGGTGGCCTTCCTGATCCACGGCGGGCCGCAAGGTTCGTTCGGCAACAGCTTTCACTATCGCTGGAATCCGCAGGTCTATGCCGGCCGCGGCTACGCGGTGGTGATGGTCGACTTTCACGGCTCGGTCGGTTACGGGCAGACCTTCTCCGACTCGATCGGTGGCGACTGGGGCGGCAAACCGCTGGTGGACCTTCAGCAAGGACTCGCCGCCGCTCTGGCCCGTTACCCGTGGATGGATGGCAACCGCGTCGGCGCGTTGGGCGCATCCTACGGGGGATACATGATCAACTGGATCGCCGGCCAGTGGCCCGATCGTTTCCGTTGCCTGGTGTCTCACGACGGCAACCTGGACGAGCGAGCGGCCTATTTCATGACCGAAGAATTATGGTTCCCCGAGTGGGAGCACGGGGGTACGCCTTGGGAGAACCCCGCGGGCTATGCCAAGCACAATCCGGTCGACCACGTGGACAAGTGGAAGACGCCGATGCTGGTGATTCACGGAGCGCTGGACTTTCGCGTGGTGGAGACCGCGGGGATCGCCACCTTTACGGCCCTGCAGCGGCGGGGCATCCCCAGCAAGTTCTTGTACTTTCCCGACGAGAACCATTGGGTCCTGAAGCCGCACAACAGCATCCAGTGGCACAACACGGTCCTCGACTGGCTCGATCAATGGCTCCAGGATACGGGGCCGTAGGACACCGGCCTGAAACTCGCGCACGAAGCTCAAATCTCGGTCCACTGTCCGGGGACAGGGGCCGGGTAGCAGCCGTTCTCGTCGGCTTGGATCGGCGCGGGACTGTCGGCGGTAATGTCGTCCAGGTTCTTGACGAACTGGAAGTCGGACGCGAGGGCTTGTTCCCAGGTAATGACCTGTCCGGAATGGACCGCCGCGCGGCCCATCACCGCGGCCAGGTTCGCATAGATGGCCCGCTCGGTCTCGTTCACAGGCTTGTCGTTCCGGATGGCGTCCAGCAGCACTTCCCACTCGTACTGGTGCAGGGGGCGGGTTTCGCGGTCGGCCCGCCAGGTAATGTTGGCGTCGTCGAGGCGTTGGTCCCGGTACGTATGCACGTCGCTGCGATGCACGGCGCCGGAGAACTGGGCGGCGCAGCGCGTGCCATGCGCGTACGTCACAAAGTCCTCGTAACAGCCGCTGATGTTTCTGTTGACTACCATGGCCTTGGCCCCGTCGGCGAACGTGTACTCCATATGGTAGGAGTGATGGTTCTGGCCACAGTCGCGCAAGTTCGGCACGCGGCCGCCGACGCCATGCACCGAAACCGGCCAGGCGTCTTTCAACCAGCAGCACTCGTCGATCTGGTGAATCAGCAACTCGATCATCCGCCCCGACGAGGCCCAGAGCAGGCCGCCTACGCCGGGATGGCCAACCTGCCAGAGCAGTTCGTTGGCGTCAGCCCGCCGCGGCCCCAGTCCGCCGCCGCCGCCCATCCGATAGGCATTGATCAGCAGGATCTCGCCCAGCATCCCGTCGCGGATTCTTTGGATCAGTGCCTGCCGGGCCGGAGAATGGCGGCACATCAAACCGCAGACGATCTTCAGGTTCTTCTCCTTGGCTCGCTCGCCGGCCCGCAGCATGCGTTTCAGCCCGCCGGGGTCGGCGGCAAACGACTTTTCCATGAATACATGCACGCCCTTGTCGACCGCGTAATCCAGATGCAACTGGCGAAAGGCGGCATGGGCGGTCAACAACGCGATATCGCCCGGGCGGAGACAGTCGATCGCCTGGCGATACGCAGCGAACCCCACAAAGCGGCGCTCGGGCGGAACGTCGATATGCGGCTCGAGTTGCCCGGCCAACGCCTTGTGCGACGCGGCGATGCGGTTCTCGAAGACATCCGCCATCGCCACCAGCTTGACCGGCCCAAAACAGCCGGCGCCTTCCAGTCGCGACGCGCCGACCGCATTGGCCACGGCACCGCTGCCGCGGCTTCCGCTGCCGATCAAGGCCATGTGTATGGTCTGATCGCCTTCCGCGGCGTGGACGGCGGGCACGACCATGTTGGCCAGCGAAGCAGCGGCGGCCACGCCACCGGCTTTCAGCAGCTGACGGCGCGAACAGGATGCGGTGGCGAACGCGAGCGATTCTTCGGCGGGTTGCATGAGAGGCTCCTTGCGAAATGGAACGGCTGGCGGGAACGAAAACCAAACGACAACAGTGTTCACTGGGGGGGTGAGTGCTCTTCCGCACCCCCACGGTACTAGCGTCCGCGCAGAAATGCTCGCCCAAGGAAAGACCGTGGCGGCACCGTCAGTCTTCGAAGTTGCGCATTTCTGTACCGTCGCGTCCCCGCCGACCCCGCGTCGGTGGAAGCAGGTTTGGGAACCAAGCGAGCGCCCCAGAAAAACGCCGCTCGATCCGCCCTCGCCGCCCCACCGCCGCCGTTGGCGGCGGTGGGGCGGCGAGGGCGGGTCGAGCGCGCCGGCGCTCGTACGTTACTATTAGTCTCCAAACCTGGTTCCACCGGCACGGGGCCGGATGGGGACGATGAAAATGCGCAACTTCGAAGCCATCAGTCGGTGGCACGCATGGTCACGCGGACCACGCCTTCTTCGGTGGTTGTCTCGGTGTTCATGCCCGAGCGGTGGAAGATCTTGAGCATGCCGCTGTTCTCCGGCAGCACGTCCGCGTTGAATTCGCGGATGCCGGCTTGCCGGCCGATCTGGATCAAACGGTGGAACAGGTGGCTGCCGATGCCCTTGCGCTGCCAATCGTCGCGGACCACAAAGGCCATCTCGGCAGACCGCTTGGCCGGGTTGGTCATGTAGCGGCCGACCGCCAGGATCTCTTCGTGACCGGCTTGGCCGCGGACCACCACCAACGCCATCTCCGTGTCGTAGTCGACGTTGCAGAACATCTGCAGCTTGTTGTGCGGCATCGATTTCAGCGTGCCGTGATAACGCAAGTACTTCGTCTGCTCGCTGAACGCATAGAACATGGCCTTGATATAGTCCTCGTCGGACGGACGAATCGGCCGCACCATCATCTTCGTGCCGTCGTCCAACGGTAGGGCTTCTTCCAGGTCCTGCGGATAGGGATGCGCGGACGGCAGGATCTGGTCGGCGTAGACCAGGCGGCGGCGTTTGGCGGCGTGCAGTAGTTCGGAGCGGAAATCGGGGTGAGCCACGTGAATCAGCGCCATGGCTCGCTCCCGCATCGTGCGGCCGTGCAAATACGCGATTCCGTACTCGGTGACCACGTAATGCGTATCCCCGCGTGTGGTGACGACACCGGCGCCTTGCTGCAGGAAGGGCACAATGCGGCTGCGGACACGGCCGTCCTTGTCCGTCACCGTGCTGGGCAAAGCCAACACGGGCTTGCCGCCGCGGGCCATCGCCGCGCCCCGCATGAAATCGGCGTGGCCGCCGATGCCGCTGTACAGCCGCTCGCCGATCGAATCCGCCACCGCCTGACCGGTCAAATCGACTTCGATGGCCGCATTGATGGCCACGATGTTGTCATGCTGGGCGATGACCCGCGGATCGTTGGTGTACTCCGAGGGATGCATCTCGAACTGCGGGTTGTTGTGCAGGAAACAGAACAATTCCTGCGACCCGGCCGCAAAGCTGCCCACGGTCTTGCCTTGATGAATGGTCTTGCGATCCCCGGTGATCACCCCCTTTTCCGTCAGCCGCATGACGCCGTCGGAGAACATCTCGGTGTGGATGCCCAGGTCGTTCCGGTCGGTCAGCGACAGCAGCACGGTGTCAGGCAGGCGGCCGATGCCCAGCTGCAGGGTGTCGCCGTCGCAGACCAGGCTGGCTACGTTCTCGGCAATCCGGGCCGTCACTTCGTCCGGCTCGCTGATCACCGGCCATTCCAGCAACGGCTCGTTGTGCTCGACCAGATAATCGATGTCGCGGACATGGATAAAGCTGTTGCCCAGGGTCCGCGGCATGTAGCTGTTGACCTGGGCGACCAGCAGCCGGGCGGCCAGGGCCGCCGAGCGGGTCATGTCGACGGACACGCCCAAGCTGACGAAGCCGTGTTCGTCCGGCGGACTGACCATGATCAGGGCCACGTCGATCGGGATCCGGCCGGACTTGAACATGGCAGGGATCTGCGAGAAAAAGATCGGCGTATAGTCGGCGCGCGCCTGGCCGACGGCGTCGCGGACGCTGTTGCCGATGAAAAACGCATTAGCGCGGAATCGGCTGGAGTACTTGGGGTCCGTGTACGGGGCGACCCCCATCGTCAACACGTTCAGCAGTTCCGTATCTTCCGCGTCGCTGCTCGAGCCGACCAACGCGCGAATCAGCTCCTGCGGCTCGCCGCACGCGGATCCGATGAACACGCGATTTCCCGGCTTGATATGCTTGATCGCCGCGACCGCCGAAACCAGTTTCTTACTCCACGTTATCCGCCAATCAACAGCCATGGTTGCTCACCTACTCCTTGGAAAGAATGATTCTCGCGTCGGCGATCACCGCGCCTTTGCCGCGTGGATAGACCAGTAACGGGTTGATGTCCAACTCGTGGATTTCCGGATGGGCGGTCACCAATTGACTGAGCCGCATCAGGCATTCCGCGACCGCGGACAAGTCGGACGGCGGCTCGCCGCGGGCGCCCTGCAGCAGTTTGATACTGCGGATCTCGTGAATCATTTCCTCGGCTTCGTTTTCGCGGATCGGAGCCAGACGGAACGCCACGTCTTTGAGAATCTCGGTGTAAATGCCCCCCAACCCCACCATCAACACCGCGCCGAACCGCTTGTCGCGCGTGACGCCGAGGATCACTTCCTTGCCGCGATCCAACATCTTCTGGATCAGCACGCCCCAGATTTCCACCTCTTTGCCCAGGCGGCTGCGGACGGTTTCCAGCATGGTGTCGTACGCCGCGCGAACCGACGGACCGTCGCGCAAGTCCAGTTGGACTCCGCCCACGTCCGTCTTGTGCAAGATCTTGGGGCCGACGATTTTCATGACGACGGGATAGCCGAACTCGTCGGCGGTCGCGACGGCTTCGTCCGCCGAACACGCCAACTTGAACGGCACGGTGGAAAACCCGTAGGCATGGAGCACTTCCAGAGCCCGAAGCTCGATCAACTGCGGGCGGCCGGCGTCAAATTCGTCCTGAAACAGCTTATGGATCGCCTCTTTATCAGCGTCAAATTTGCGGTAGCCGCGGATCTTGGACCGCACCCATTCCGAGAAACGGCTCTTGGCCGCCATCGCCTGCATGGCGTTTTCCGGAAAGGCGAACGTCGGCACGCCGTATCGCTTCTGCAGCACGTCGACGCCCGCCGAGACGTCTTCCAAGCCCATCAGGCAGGCCGCCATGGGCTTGTTGCAGAACTGCTTGGTCTCGCCGATCACCACGGCGATTTCGGTGACGTCCGTCATCGTCTGCGGCGTCACGATGACCAACACCTGGTCGACGGTTTCGTCGGCGGTTACCGCGTCCAGCGCCGCCCGGTAACGATCGCTGCGAGCGTCCCCGATCACGTCCACGGGATTCTTGATGCTGCCCACCGTGGGCATCTGGAACTGGAGCGATTTCTTGGTGTAGTCGCGAAACTTGGCCAACTCCAAGCCATAGCGGATGGCGGCGTCGGTCGCCATGATGCCCGGTCCGCCAGCGTTGGTTACGATCGCGGTCTTTCGCCCTGCCGGCAGCATGGGGTCGGTGAAGATCTCGGCCAAGTCGAACAACTGGGCCACCGTTTCCACGCGGAAGGCGCCCGCCTGCGTCATCAGGGCGTTATACAACTCGTCCGACCCCGCCAGCGATCCGGTGTGCGAGGCGGCGGCGGCGGCCCCTTCGGCCGTGCGGCCGCTCTTGATCACCAGAATCGGCTTGGGGTTCGCCCCATGCGTGATCTCGTGAGCAGCGGCCAGAAATCGGTGGCCGTTCCCGATCTCCTCGACGTACACCATGATCGCCTGCGTCTTGTCGTCGGCGGCCAGCGAACGGAGCAGGTCAACCTCGTCAATATCGCACTTGTTGCCGAAACTGACGAACTGGGAAAAGCCGATCCCGCGTCCTTTGGCGTAATCCAGCAGCGCCGCACACAAAGCTCCGCTCTGCGAGATCAACCCCAAGCAACCATGGGGCGGGATGTCCCGGCCGAACGAGGCGTTCATCTGCACTTCCGGGTCCGTATTGATCACGCCCAGGCAATTGGGCCCCAGGATCGACAGACCTCGCTCGCGGGCGATATCGCGCAACCGCAACTCGCGAATCGCGCCCTCCTCGCCGACCTCCTTGAAACCGGCCGAAATCACCACCATGTGCTTCGTGCCCAAATCGGATGCATCGAGGACGACCCGTTCGACGTGGGGGGCGGGAACGACCACAACGACCAAATCCGGGACCACGCCCAGCGACTGGAGGTCCTTGAAACACGGGACGCCCAAAATCCCCCTGGCCTGAGGGTTCACCGGGTAGATCACGCCTGTGTAGTGGCCGTAGATCAGGTTGCGGATCACCGCATGGCCCACCGAGCCGACCTTGCGGGACGCTCCTACCACGGCAATCGACGTGGGGAAGAACAGCGGCCTCAGATCGCGTGGGGGGGGGCAATTGGACCGACGCAAGTTCAGGGTCGGCAGTCATCTCTTCTCCGTTCCAAAAATATGCGCCACAGGACGATTCAAACTCAATTTACGCCCGCCGTCTGAGCGAGCAGCAGGGACAGGACCGCTTCCGGCAAGCACGGCAGGCGATTTACGCCAAGCAGCCCGGTCGGCGTCGAGCCGGATCTCCAGAGAGGAGCCGACCGTGGGGCCGCAAAGCAAGTTTGTACTAAATGGTTCTGTTATACAGCTAATTAAGTATTTCCGTCGGCAGGTCTTTTGTAAAGGGCAGGGGAAAATCTTCCTGCCCAGTTTTCCCGCCAGCGTCGTCCGCCGGACCCCGGCGGTTTCTTCAGCGGGAACGAAGAGTGCCCCTGCTGACAGGCTGGTTCTTTGAACTTCCGAAAAAACTAGTGCACGAGAAGGATGGACCACGCAGATGCCCCGTGCTGGGGCAGGATTCACGACCTGCCCCCTGTTGTTTACCGCGGCCGAGTTTACCGCGGCCGATTCGCCACCAGGTGCTCCACGACCGACGGATCGGCCAAGGTGGAGATATCACCCACGCTATCGATTTCGTTTTCCGCGATTTTCCGCAGAATTCGCCGCATGATCTTGCCGCTGCGCGTTTTCGGCAGGCCCGGCGCCCACTGCAGGACATCCGGCGTGGCGATCGGCCCGATCTCCTTACGCACGTGCTTGATCAACTCGCCCCGCAACGCGTCGGTCGGCTCGATGCCGCTGATGAGGGTGACGTAGGCGTAGATGCCCTGCCCCTTGATTTCGTGCGGATAACCGACCACAGCGGCTTCGGCGACCGCGGAATGGCTGACCAAAGCACTTTCGACTTCGGCCGTTCCCAAGCGGTGGCCCGACACGTTGATCACGTCGTCCACGCGGCCCAGCAACCAGTAATCGCCATCGGCGTCCCGGCGGCAACCGTCGCCCGTAAAGTACATTCCTTTGTAAGTGCTGAAATACGTCTGGATGAACCGATCGTGGTCTCCCCATGTCGATCGCATGATTCCCGGCCAGGCCTTGGAGATGCATAGCTTGCCGGAGGTCCCGTCCGGCACCTGGTTGCCCTGGTCGTCCAGGATGATCGGTTCGACGCCGAAGAACGGGCGACTGGCGCTGCCGGGCTTGAGCGAATGGGCACCGGGCAGCGGCGTGATCAAGATTCCACCCGTCTCGGTCTGCCACCACGTGTCCACCACGGGACAGCGTTCCTTGCCGACCAAACGCCAGTACCACAGCCAGACCTCGGGGTTAATCGGTTCGCCGACCGAGCCCAGCAGTTTGAGGCTGGACAAGTCCCGCTTGGTCACGTGATCTTCGCCTTCGCGCATCAACGCCCGGATCGCTGTCGGCGCCGTGTAGAACTGGGTGACCTTGTACTTGTCGACCACGTCCCAGAACCGGCCCGCGTCCGGATACGTCGGAATGCCTTCGAACATGACGCTGATGGCGCCCGAGCACAAGGGACCATAGACGATGTACGAGTGGCCGGTGACCCAACCGATATCGGCCGTACACCACCAGATGTCGCCTTCTTTGTAGTCGAAAATGTACTTGAACGTCGTGGCGGTATAGACCATGTAACCGCCGGTGGTGTGCATCACGCCCTTGGGCTTGCCGGTCGACCCCGACGTGTACAGGATGAACAAGGGATCTTCGGCGTCCAGCCATTCCGGCTCGCAGACCGGATCGGCGGTCGCCATGGCTTCGTGATACCACACATCGCGGCCCGTTTGCATGGGCACGGCCACGCCCGTGCGTTTGACCACCACTACCTTGTCGATGCTCGGGCAGTCGGCCACGGCCAGATCGGCCTTGGTCTTCATCGGGATGTCGTGCTTCTTGCCACGGTACGCCGTGTCCTGCGTGACGAGCACTTTGCAGGTCGAATCCTGGATGCGGTCGCGCAGCGAATCTTCGCTGAACGCCCCGAAGACCACCGAGTGGATCGCACCGATTCGAGCACAAGCCAGCATCGCGACCGGCAGTTCGGGAATCATCTGCATGTACAGACAGACGCGATCCCCCTTCTCGACGCCCAGCGACTTGAGCACGTTGGCGAACTTGCAAACGTCGGCGTACAACTCCTTGTATGTCACCACCCGTTGTTCGGTCGGTTCGTTGCCTTCCCAAATCAGGGCCGGCTGATCGCCGCGTGTCTCCAGGTGCCGATCGAGCGCGTTGACGCTGACGTTCGTCTTGCCCCCAAGGAACCACTTAATGCTGACGTCGCCCTCGAAGGTGTATTCGCGAACTTTGTCCCATTTCTTGTTCCAGACAAACCCCTCGGCAACCTCTGCCCAAAACCCTTCCGGATCCTGGACGGACCGATCATACATCTGCTGGTAGGCTTCGAATGAGGGACAGTTCGCTTGGCCAGCGAAATTGGCGGGTGGCGGAATTAGTTTACCGCCCGATTCGGTGGTCGATACTTCGGCCATTTGCAGTTACTCCTTGGGACAGGAACGTGGTGAGACCCGATCAGACAATGCCGGGTTCCGTAGAGCTACGGACGGTGATAGCTTAACGCGAAAACGCCCTTACGGCAACGGGGGGACGTGGCAGCCTGAGCCTTTCGCAACTCAAAGCCTGAACCGTCGAGTCCAAAAACTGGAACCGATTCGAAATGTCTCGAAGCGACGAGCGAAATGGAACAGGAATCCCTAAGAGCCGATATAAATATCCAAATGAGAGACGCTTGGCGTCTATCGGCGTTCCCTGCCTTTTCCCGCGACCTTCGTTCCTTGGTCATTCGTCCGCAGTTCGCAGCCAAGGCGCGAGAAAACCGGCGCCTTCGCCGATTTCGTCTGGTCGGAAATACAAGTCGATTTCGCGGCGAGCAGCTTCGGGGCCATCCGATCCATGCACCAGGTTCATCTGCCGGCTGCAGCCGAAATCCCCCCGGATTGTGCCCGCGACAGCGTTGCGGCCATTGGTTGCCCCCAGCATGTCTCGAACGACGCGAATCGCCTCCAAGCCCTCGATCACCAAAGCGACGACGGGACCGCTGGTGATAAACGCTTCGAGGCCCGGATAAAACGGCTTGTGGACGTGCTCGGCATAATGCCTCTGGGCCAGTTCGGGCGTGACCCGCAACATCTTCATGGCCAGGATGTTCAGTCCCTTGTCCTCCAAGCGGCTGATCAACCGCCCCACCAACCGGCGCTGGACACAATCAGGCTTTAGCAGAATCAATGTACGTTCCATGCCAGGATAATATGCGACCGCCTCCAGCCCGACAAGACGGCGGGCCGGTATTGAAAGATGAAGATTTCCGCCCACGGTAACTCGATCCCCGTTTCTTTATCGTCCACAAGCTGCTGTATCTTGTTTTGATTTCCGCGTCACGTTTTGGTACAAATTGGGGCTAGGTCGTCTGGAGTGAGCGTTTTCCGCGTGATACCCTCCCGCTGGAAGGGGCTGGCGGAAAGGCACGACGCGATTTTGGGGCTGCAACCAAAGACGGTGTGGGCCATGCCGGACAAGTTCGATCCATATTACCGCTGGCTAGGGATTCCGCCGAAAGAGCAGCCGCCAAATCACTATCGGCTGTTGGGGGTCGAGCTGTTCGAGTCGGATCCGCAATTGATCGATTCGTTCGCGCTGCGCCACGCGAGCTTTTTGCGCGAGATCACCGACGGCCCGCATCTGCGCGATGCCCAGCGGTTGCTGAACGAATTGGCCGCTGCCCGCCGTTGTTTGCTGAACCCACAGCAGAAGTCCGCTTACGACGCGGAATTGCAGGAACGCTTGGCCACGGACAAGCGGCTGCCGGATGAAGATGCCACAACGATGGCCCAGGCGACGGAGCCTGCGGCCGAGCCCGCTGCCGATACCCGTCGGCGAAGAAGCCCTTCGCCGGGCGATGTCCCCGTGATCGCGATTACTCCGCGAAACGAGTCTCGGACGTCCGCGGGCGGAACGGGCTCGCGGCGGTCCAGGTCCAAGTCGACGCACGTGCTGTCCGGCACCGGCGCCAAGCTGCCACGCGGTTCGGCTCAGCGGACCTCGTCGTTTGCGCGTTGGGCTCGCGTGACGCATGTCGTCACCTCCGGGACGGGATGGCTCGCAAGCCGGGGCGTCAAGCGACCGGTTTGGCTGTTGGCGGGCGGATTCGCCGTCCTGTTCCTTGCGATCGGAGTTGGTGCCGTCGTCCTGTTTCGAGCCGAGCCGCCTCGTCCGGCCGCTTTGGCTCGAACAGCACCGGAACAGCCGGCAGCGGCCGGCGCTTCGGTCGCCGAACAGGAGCCCCTCGCGGAACCGCTGCCGGAACCGTCGGCCGAGCCGGCAGGGGACGATTCGCCTGCAGCCGTTTCGATCGACGCTTCCGACATCGAACCGCCCGTGGCGGTTGCCATGAATCCAGGGACCGAGCCGGAGACCGAGATCCCTCCAATGCCAAGCGGATTCATTCCGGACGGCCAGCCGCCTCGTTTGGCAGGTCTTGCCTTGTGGTTGGACGCTTCGCAGTTGGCGGCCTCGAACGGACGGATCGCCCGCTGGAGTACCGCCGACGGCGGAAACTACGTCGCCCAGCCGAAGCAATCCCGTCAGCAACCGGAACTGTTCGCCGAAGCACTCGGCGGAAAAAACGTCGTCCGCTTTCGCGGCGGCCAGCGGCTCGAGATCCCCCGCACTTCCCAAGCACTCAACCTGGGCTCCGATTACACGATCGCCTACGTGGCGCGAGGCGTTGCCGGCACGCTGCTGTCCAAGGGCATCGGCGACAAAGCTGGACAGTTCTCGCTGCAGAGCGATTCCTGCTTGCGCACCAACGGCGAGTTGAACGCAGCCAGCGGCGGCCGCCTGCAGGCCGCGGATGACGATCCGACTCTGTTCCGGGTCCGCACGATCGCGGCGGACGCTACGGCCTTGAGTTGGTTTCTCGACGGAACGGCCAGCGGCAGCTATTCCGACGAGCGGTATGACATCCAGAGCACGGCGGTGCTCTGGATCGGCAGCCCTTGGTTTCGTGCCGGTCAAGAGGATCCCACCCAGTTCTTTGTCGGCGATCTGGCGGAACTGGTCATCTACGATCGAGCTCTGCCGGAGGACGAGCGACTGGGCGTCGAAGCCTATTTGCGGGACAAATGGCTGGCCACCGACCAGCCTGCCGCTGTCCTGGATCTGGTCCCCCCGACGGTTAGCACGCCAGCGATTCCGCCCCCCGCCGAGGAACAGCCTGCGTGGGCCGCGGACAGGGCATCATCGGACGACGAATCGGCCGCCGCTTCGGAGCCAGCCGCTGCGGAGCCAGCCGCTGCCGCGAGCGAACGTGCGGAGCCGGCTGGGAGCGAGTTGTTTCATTTGTTCGTGAATCTGGGTGGCGGAGCGTGGCAGGATCCGGCGGGCCATTCGTGGGTGCCGTCCAAGAAATTCGACGGCGCGACGTTCGGGCACGAGGCCGGCCAGTCGATCAAGAGCGACGCGGTCGAGCATCCCATGTACAGCACGGCCGTCCGCGGGTTGGTCGGCTTTCGTGCGCTCGTTCCCAACGGGGATTATGCCATCGAAATGCACTTTCACGAACACTGGTCGCGGAATCCCACGGATCGCGCTTTTTTCGTGGCCATCGAACAGGTGCCGGTGCTGCGGCCGCCCATGTTCTTTCAAGGGCCCGGCATGGGCCAGCCGTACGTCCACAAGATCGGCAAAGTCACCGTCAAGGACGGACGCCTGGATGTCGACTTTGGCGGCGTCCAACCCGGCTCGCTGGCGATCCTGAACGGGATCGCGATTCGGCAACTGCGCTGAAGTACGGAATGCACGCCATTTGAGGAAGCTCTGCTTCTTTCCTGGACTCTCTGCGGTTCTCGGCGTCTTCCTGGATCATCCGGGGTAAACGCATTCGCCGTGGAAGGCTGCCGAGTCTCTAGGCAAGGGGTGCCTGGAATTCGGTCAATCCATCGGGGCCTCGTGGCAGCGGGCATTGGAGCGGCCAGGATCGCGGCGTCGAGAACCAGTGGTCTGGACATCGCAAACCCTGTTCTAGTAAAACACTTGCGTCAGCATCGTGCCTTGGCCGACATCGCAAGACCAGCCTCTTTTGCGCAGGACATTTTTGTCGCGGCACGGCGATTGCTTTACGTTTTTTTGTTTGCGAGGCGTCCGTGGTCTCGCAATCCAGTTCCCCTCTCCCCAAGGTGTGAGTCATGAAAAAGATTGAAGCGATTATCCGCCATTTCAAGTTGGCAGATGTCAAGGATGCTCTTGCCCAATGTGGCGTGAAGGGCATGACGGTGACCGAAGTTCGCGGCTTCGGTCGTCAGAAGGGACACACGGAGATGTATCGAGGTGTCGAGTACGGCGTGGATTTGGTGCCCAAAATCAAGCTCGAGTTGGTGGTTCCGGAGAGTGAAGTACACGCGATTATCGAAACCATTTCCCGGCTTGCCAGCACGGGCTTGGTGGGGGACGGAAAGATCTTCGTTCACAGCCTGACGGACGTGATTCGGATTCGCACCGGGGAAACCGGGGAAAGTGCAATCTAGGCGGGTTTCGCGGAGTCTGGGACTGCTCGGAGACTGCCTGGCACGACCGGCGTCAGGCTTCGCGAAACAGGAAATCGAAAAAACGTTTGAGATTTGAGAGGTATGTAGAAACATGGGAATGCATCGTATCGCGAGACGCGCATCGCTGCTCGCCGTAATCCTGCTACTGGTTGTCGGTTTCGCCCGTTGGTCTTGGGCCGCTGACGAAGCAGCCACGGACCTTGTTGCCGCCCAGAGCACGGAGGCGTCGGCACAGCAAGCGGCCGAGGAAGAGTCGTCCGATCCCACGAACGCCGAGTTGAAGGTCATGGCCGATACGCTCTGGGTGCTGATCGCCGGCGTTCTCGTGTTCTTTATGAACCTCGGATTCGGCTGTGTCGAGTCGGGGTTCTGCCGGGCGAAGAACTGTGTGAATATCCTCTCGAAGAATTTCGTTGTTTTCGCCATCAGTTCGATCGGCTTCTGGGTCGTCGGCTGGGGACTGATGTTCGGCGACGGTGGCGGATTCGTGGGAACGGAAGGCTTGCTGTTCCTGGGCGGGGCTGACAACAGTCCGGCGACCGGGGACGCTTACGTCGGAACCTACTCGGCGATCAGCTGGACGGGCGTGCCGTTGTGGGCCAAGTTCTTTTTCCAACTCGTCTTCTGCGGCACGGCGGCGACGATCGTCTCCGGGGCGGTCGCCGAACGGATCAAGTACGTGTCGTTCATCGTGTTCAGCTTTATCATGGCGATGGCGATTTATCCTGTCGTGGGCCACTGGATCTGGGGCGGTGGCTGGCTGCAAAGCATGGGTTTCCTGGACTTTGCCGGCTCCACGCAGGTCCATTCCATCGGCGGCTGGGCGGCTCTGGCAGGCGTGATCATCCTGGGGCCGCGGATTGGCAAGTACAGTGCGAACGGTCGGGTCAACGCCATTCCTGGGCATAACCTGAGCCTCGCTACGGTTGGCTGCTTTGTGCTCTGGTTCGGCTGGTTCGGCTTCAATCCGGGCAGCACGATGGGCGTGGATCCGAATGCGATTTCGGAGATCGTGGTGACGACGAACACCGCTGCGGCGGCCGCCACGCTAAGTGCCACGCTGCTGGCTTGGCTGCTGCTGGGCAAGCCCGACCTGGGCATGACCTTGAACGGCTGTTTGGCAGGTCTGGTGGCGATTACCGCACCGTGTGCTTTCGTCACCGTCGGGGCATCGTTGCTGATCGGTTTGATGGCCGGAGCGCTGGTGGTGCTGGGGGTCTTGTTCTTCGATCGGATTCGATGTGACGATCCCGTGGGTGCGACCTCGGTGCATCTGCTGAACGGCGTCTTTGGCACCTTGTGCATCGGGCTGTTCGCAACGCCCGACCGCTTGGCACGGGCTGGAAACGACGCGGCGACTGCGGGCTTGTTCTACGGTGGTGGCGTCCAGCAGTTGATCACCCAGGCGATCGGCGTCGCCGCGTGTGCAGCTTACGTGCTGGTGTTGGCTGCGGCGGCTTGGCTGCTGCTCAAGTACACCATGGGTATCCGGGTCTCGCCCGAGGAAGAAATGGAAGGTTTGGATATCGGCGAACACGGCAACGAAGCGTATCCGAACTTCATCAAGACGGGAAATACGATGGGTGGTTTCTAGGACACTGGCCGGAAGCTTTTTCCTGCCACCCTGCGCAAGCCGGTCTCGCTCGAGACCGGCTTTTTTTATTCCCGATTTGCTGCGGCGACGAACGACATCAGGATCAAGCCCAAAATCAGCCCGACCGCCACAAACGCCAGGAAGGGCTGCGGCGGGCGAAGCAGCTCCAAGCCGTGGACCAGATTGACACCCAAGATGCCGCTCAGCGCCGCGATCGGGAAGAAAAAGGCTGCCAGCAGATTCAGGCGGTGCGCCGAGGCGGCCATCCGGCGGCTGGCCTTTGCCTGCTCGTCCGCCTTTCTTGCCATCAGCAGGTCCCAGGAGCGTTTCGTCTCTGTCTGCAGCAATTCTGCCGTTCGCTCCGTCTCGTAAGCTCGATCGCGAAAGTTGATCAGGTCCCGGTCGTCCGGGCACGCCTGGCGAGCCTCCTGCAAAACGGCGTGCAAATTCCTGGCCGAGCGCTGGATCGGCGCGAGCCGTTCCAGAACGTCAAAGTAGTCCTCCGCCGTCGTCGCTCGCTCTTCGCGTGCATCACAGTCGTGGATCGTTTTGGCAAATTGGTCCAGGTGCTTGCCGACCACCTGAGAGCCGCTGCCCAAATCGTTCGACGTCCACGTCCCGTCGGGCTTGCGCCACAGGAACCGTCCCAGACGTTCCGTCTTGTCCGGTTCGGGCGGCACATGCAAGACGAGCAGCAGGTGGCCGTCCGCCACCATTACGCGTTGCCGGCCCACGCTGGTGCCGAGCCGGTCGCGAAACACTTGGGGAACTTCCCACACGCGGGGGAGGAGGCATTTGGTTTCCATGATGGCGCTCGCTGGACAGGAGATTGACATCGAGCAGGTTTCTCTGCCCGCCCGAATTCCTTGAACTATCCGGACTGACCCTATTGTACTCTGTCGAGCAGAGCATAGGGACCTTCCAACCCCAAGAGCCAGTGGTTAAAGGAACATGGTACGCGAGATCTTGGATTCTGCGAAGAGGTTCGGCCGATCCTGGACCAGCACCGCATCCGCTGTCACGGCGGCGACAAGACCGAGGGCGGCATCGTGTTCACCGGCGAGCCGTCGACGGTCTGCTACCGCTCGTACGAGAGGATCATGAGCGGCAGGTGGAGCGCATGCATCCGGGGAGTCAGCGACTGGCGTAAGTCCGTCCCAGGAAATCGGCGATGGCCTTCTTCAGTTCCAATGGGTCGATTGTGTCGTGCTTGCGATACAGAATTTTGCCGCCGGGCGCGACCAGGATGGTGTAGGGGACCGGGCCGGGCCATTGCTTGTCGAGCGCCTCGGCCAACTGGTCGCGGTCGTCCGACTCGAAAATGTGGTTCGTCGACGAGACGTGGTTTTCTCGCAGGCACTTTAACACCGCCTCGCGCTCTTTCGGATCGTCCAGACTGATCGTGATCAGCTCGAACTTGCGTTTGCGGTACATGCGGTTGATGGTGACCAGTTCCGGCAGCTCCCGAACACACGGGGCGCACCAGGTGGCCCAGACGTTGATCAGGCGGAGGTTCGGGCTGTCGTTCCGAGCCAACTTGCCGACGCTCGCCGTGTCGATCGTTTGAACCGAGACCTCTTCCGCGTTCCATTTCGCCAACGACTCGACGGCGCTGGAGCGTTTGTCCGACCACTTGGTCGAACAGCCGAACACGCGGGTCGTGGCCACGGGTACCGCCTGGCCCGCCAGCAACGCTTCGATGGCGTTGCGCGTATCGTGCGACTTGACCACGCCGACCTCCGAGTCGTCAATCCGGCCCTGATAGCAAAGCTTGCGCTGTGCGTCGAAGAGGAACACATGCGGAGTTGCCAGCGCGCCAAAGGCTTTCGACGTGGCTTGCGTGTCGCCGTCGTACAGGTAGGGGAACGTAAAGCCCCGGTCTCGGGCCCGGATCTTCATGTCCTCGAGAGAATCGTTCACGTCCGTATAGCCGAGTTCATCCAGCCGAACCGCCAGCGGATCGTTCGGCGAGATCGCGACCAGCGCCACGCCACGGCCCTGGAAGTCGGCGTGCAGTTGGACCAGGCGGTCTTCGTAGGCTTGAGCCGTCGGACAGTGGTTGCAGGTAAAGATGAAGACCAAAACCTTGGCCGCAGCAAAGTCGGCCAGTCGATACGTCTTGCCGTCCACGCCTGGCAGGGTAAAGTCCGGCGCCGACGCTCCCAGTTCCAGCGGCGAGACCGATTTCGGCGCCGCGCCGAACGCACTGGCTGCCCAGCAAGGAGCGAGCAGCAACAGAAAGACACCGATGCCCAGCCAAGTTGTTTGTGGCCGCATGACGTTTGCTCCGTATCTCAATGGGAAGTTGGTTTCAGGCATTGTACTGGCCCGCACCCCGCGACGGCAAGCAGCGGCGCCCCTCCCCCCGGCTGCAACCGGCGTTAGCGATCTCGTCACGGGGTGGTCTTTTCCCCCGCCCATGCCGGCTTCTGGTTCTTGCCGAACCACTCGCGCAACAGCAACTGCCGGTCCGTGGGCTCAGCGGTCGGCCGCGTGTCGTTGCGGTCCGGACCGTGCTCGACGCTCCAACCGCTCCATTCGCGAAACGCGTGGTAGCTCCAGTCCCAGCCCTGCTCTTCGAAGATCTCGATCACGTCCCGCAAATAGCGGCAGGCGCTGTCGCCCGGCGCCCAGCGGATGGCGCTAAACTCGCCCATGTAGATGTGAACGTTGTAGGCCCGCTGAAAATCGGCCACGGGTTGCAGCGCCGCGCGCAAGGCCGCCTTGTCCCAGAATTTCCCGTCGATCTCCCCGGGATAGACGAGGGGCGGCTGGTCTCGCTGATGCACTCCTTGGTGCGTGAACTGGTGCGGGACGTACATGTGCGCGCTGTACACCACGTTGGGCACGGCGATGGGCGTAAAGTCGGCGAGGCTTTCCGGCGAACCCCACGGCGGGGCTTCGACGATCATCGTCCGCTGGGGATCGATCTCGCGGATCGCCCGCGCCGTACGTTCCGCCAATCCGTGCCAGTCGAGGCAGCCTTCTTCGACGAATTCCTCGACCGGCTCGTTGGCCAGATCGAACCCCCAGATCGGCCGCGCCCCTTTGTACCGCCGCGCGATCCCGCGCCAGACATCGACAAACTTGTCCTGCACGGCGGGGTCGGTGAACAAGCGGTCGTCCGACCCCACGTAGCCACTGACGGTGGACTTGCCGCCGGGCGGCGAATGCAAATCAACGGCTACGTAGATCCCATACCGTTCGCACCACGGCAGCGCGGCGTCCAGTCGCTGAAGCTCGCCTTCCAGCCACGCATCGTAATCCGCCAACGCACTGGGCTGCCCCGGTCGGCCGTGGCGGATCAGTTGCCAGCGGATCAGGTTCGCGTTCCAGTCGTGCCCCAAGGTCCGCAATCCATCTTCGTCGATCCGCGGGCCGATCATCGCGCCGCGCAGTCGCGGCAAATCGTGCCCTTTGAAAGCCATGCCCGCCGCCGGCGCGGGTTTGGCCGTCCGCGGCGGTTTGGCCACGACCAGCTTGACATGGTCGAACCACACGCCCCCCGTGACTTGCTCCAACCCCAACGTCAACGTCACGGCGGAAGCGTCGGCGGGAATCTTGGTGCTGAACACCGCGCGTTTCCAAGCGAACGTACCCGTGTCCAAGGCCGCTTGCGGCCACAGTTTCCGGTCCGGCGTCTCGATCGCCAGCATGAATTTGATCCCGTTCCACGAATTCGGTTTGGCGCTGACGTCCTCGGCCCGCACCATTGCCGAGCCGCGAATCGTCACGCCGCGCAGCGTCTCGGCCGGCAATCGCACTCGGACCGACGTCGAACCGCTCGCCGCGCCGTCTCGACTCTCGACGTACAGCGCCCGCGGGCTGTCGAAGCCCGGGCCGTATTGCAACTCGCCTTGCCAGGCTGGATCGGACACCGCCGACTCGAAGTCCGCGTCCACGATCACCTGCCCCTGAATGGGCAACTCGGCCGCTCGGCCCAGGACCGTCGGGCCGAATAGTGCGGCCAAGATCAACACAACCCAGGCGTCGAGATCGTGAAACCGTCGCCGCAGAACAGGAAGACAACGTGCGGTATGCATGGTGAGCGCGCTCCAGGAGGAAACGGGAATCAGTTCGGGCCGTCACGATCCAGTATACTGGATTGACGATCCCCAGGGCAGATTCGCGATCGCCCGGGAGTTGGTAGAATAAGATGGGTCATGGGAAGAACGTTTGACGCCCTCACCGCCCACGTGGCGGCCTTTGCCTGAAACCATGCATACGACCATTCACAGACTGATCAACGGCGATGCCAGGGAACTGGCGTACTTGGACGACGCGTCGGTCCATCTCGTTGTTACATCTCCTCCCTATTGGAACTTGAAACGGTACAACGAGAACCCCGATCAGCTCGGACATATTCAAGAATACGAGGCTTTCCTGTTTGATTCGAGAAGGCGCCGACCGAGACCGCTGTCACGACGCGGGAGGACCGAGCCCTGTACGAGACACGTCCAGCCAAGAAGAAACTGGAGTAGGCGAACAATCGCCTCGTTGATACCTTGAACAGTCGCGCGGACGCGGTTGTCAACGTCTGGTCAGATGCAGCGTTTGCTCCTGCTTGTCGGCCCAGCCCGAAAGGAGATATCGTTTTGACGCTACCGCTCTTGGTTTCCGGCCTTTTGATTTTGTCTGGCGGTGTCGGCGAGTCGGCCGCGGCGAGCTTCGACCGCTCGCGGATAGAGATTGATGACAACTTCCAGGCCTTCGATGCGGCGCGAACGATCCAGGGTTTCCGAGCCTACGGCGGAACGTGGCAGGTGGCTGACGGCGTGCTTCATGCCCCGGCAGGACCGGGGCCGAAGTTGGTGGCCGACGAGCCCCAGTTTGCCTGCGGCGAGGTCGGGGTCGAAGTGCTGCTACCCGATGCCGCGCCCGGCAACGCGGGGTTGATTGTCAAGCTGAGCGACCCGGGCGTCGGAGCGGATCATTTCAATGGCTACGAAGTCGCCTTGGACGCCGCCGGATACCTGCGGCTTGGCCGACACCGGCAGAATTTCGAGCCGATTCAGGACGTGCCCTGCGCCGTGCCTGTCAACCGCTGGATAACCTTGGTGGTCCGCATGACGGAGACCTCGCTGGAAATTGCCGTCGATGGCAAGACGATGCTGGTCTACGAGGACCGCGAGCATCCGCTGATCCGCGGCGGCGTGGCCTTTCGGCCGTGGCAACGGCAAGCCTGTTATCGCCATTTCTGGATCTCGACCGGAGACTCAAGAAAGGACATCCCGTTGGAACCGGCAAGTGGCGAGTCCGAGATCTGCGTTCCCTGGACGTCCGTGTGCCGCGGCTCTGCACGAGGCGAATTCCGCATCGCCGACGGGCCGGATCCGAAGCGCCGCGCGCAGCAGATTGCGTTCCTGGACGGCGAAGGAGCGGTCGGTATCGAGCACCGCGGTCCCGAGGGTCGGGGTCTCGCCTGGCTGGCAGGCCGCCGTTATCAGGGCTGGCTTTGGGTCCGTGCTGACCAGCCGGCCGATTTGTCGTTGGCCGCCCAGGCGGCGGATGGGCAGACGTTGGCGACAACTCGCGTGCCGGTATCCCGTGGCGATTGGCAGGTGGTGCCGTTTTCGCTGAGTCCCGCGCACGGGGACGACGCAGGTCGTTTCGTCATCCAGTTGGCCGCGCCCGGCAGCGTCCAGCTGGCCCGGGTGCTGATGCAGCCGGGGGATTGGGCCTGGTCGGAAACCCTGGCCACGGAATCTCTGCCGCCGATCGCCGTGGTGGTCCGGCATCCGCTGAGCGCTCCGCCGGCTGTGGGCCAAGACCTTTGGGCGGCAATGCCGCGCGGTCCGGGGTGCAGCATCCGCATCGTCGATCCTGCACAGCCGGGCCAGTCACGGACGATCTTCAGCGATCCAACCGGCTGCATTTATGACATGAACTTGTCGAACGATGCCCGCACGTTGTTCTTCTCGTACCGGGGCGAGGGCGAGATGTATTGGCATCTCTGGCGGATCGGCACCGATGGCGATGGCTTGCGGCAGCTGACCGCTGGCTCCTATCATGATGTCAGTCCCTGCCAGCTGCCCGACGGCGATCTGGTCTTCGTCTCGACTCGCCGCTTTGGTTACACGTTTTGTCAGCCGGGACCGGCCTCGAACCTGTACCGCATGTCGGGCGACGGCGGCGATTTGCGCTGTGTGAGCATGAACACGCTGTCGGACCTCAGCCCGCAGATGTTGCCCGACGGTCGAGTCCTGTTCACCCGCTGGGAATACATCGACCGCGATCTGACTTTTCGGCAGAGTCTCTGGACGCAGTATCCCGACGGCACGCAATACACACTGTACTTTGGCAACACGATCCGCGACGTGGGAACGTTCTGGCAAGCGCGTCCGCTGCCGGGCCGCAACGACCGGCTTGTGGCGACCTTTGCACCGCACCACGGCTTTCCGCATGGCGCGATCGGCTTGATCGATCGCTGCGAGGGGCCGGAAGGAACAGCGGGCAAAGGCTTCATCAACCTGACCCGCGAATTCCCGGTCATCGGCGACCGTCGCCACGAGTGGTCGTATCGCGATCCGTTTCCGTTGAGCGACCGGCACTTCCTGTGCGCGTACGGCGGGGGTGGTCTGGAGCGTTATCGGATTTATCTGCTGGACGCGGACGACAACCGGCGCCTGGTCTACGAAGATCCTCGGCAGAGCTGTTACTTTCCTCTGCCGCTGCGGCCGGTTCCCGTCCCGCCGTTGCTGCCCGAGCGAGTCGAAGCGGTGCCGCAACCGCCGCAGTCGGGCGACGAGAACCCGCTGGGCATCGTGTTGCTGGCCGATGTGTACCAGGGCCTGGAGCCGACGATCCGCCGCGGCCAGGTCAAGAGCCTGCGGGTAATGGAACAGGTTCGCAAGACCGAGGATCTCGCGGCGCGGGCTTACGACCAGTCGCCGGTGATGAGCTATGCCACCTACTATGCCAAACGCCAGTGGGGCACGGTGCCGGTCGAGGAGGATGGCTCGGCTCATTTTTTCGTCCCGGCGTTGCGGGAGATCTACTTCCAGGCGTTGGACGACCAGGGGCGAGAATTACAGCGGATGACGTCCGCCGTGCAGCTGATGCCCGGCGAGCGGGTCAGCTGTGTGGGCTGTCACGAATCGCGGCAGACCGCGCCGCTGGTCACGGCCCAGCTGCCTTTGGCCGCGCGGCATCCGCCGCAGCACCTCGAGCGTCCGGCTTGGAACCAGGACGGAATCGTCGATTTCCCCCGCGTCGTCCAGCCGGTGCTCGACAAGTACTGTGTCGAGTGCCATCACGGCGGCGACCCGGCCGGGGGCTATGACCTGAGCGGCGACAAGACGCGGTTTTTCAACATGGCGTATGACAACCTGCTGGGCCGCAGCCGCAGCTATCGCCAGCACGACATGGCCCAGGGCGGAATGCTGCCCGACGAGCAGGCGCGCGGCAAGCCGCTGGTCCACTTCTACTGGCTGCTGCGGACGCCCACGGCGGTCAACCAGCCGCTGTGGACCGGCAGCCACGCCAGCCGGCTGTTGGAGTACCTCGAAGGCGACCACGGCGACCGGCAGGTGGCCGCCGAGGACCGGCAGCGGATCTATCTGTGGATCGACGCCAACGTGCCTTATTACGGCACGTACACGCACAGCCGCCCGCTCTCGCCCGGCAAGCGCGATCTGGCGACCGACGTCGCCACCGGCCAGCCCGCGGCCTGGTTCGCCCGGGATTTCCTGGGCGTCTACAATCGCCGCTGTGCCGACTGTCACGGCAAGTATCCGGACCCCAACGATCATGCAGCCATCTGGGACGGCCGCCTGGCCTGGATCAACTTCAGCCATCCGGCGTGGAGCCCCGCGCTGACCGCCCACCTGGCCAAAGCCGCCGGCGGCCGCGGCATCGAAACGCCGCAAGACGGCCGCCATCCGCCGCGTTTCGCCGACACCGCCGACCCGGACTACCAAACGATGTTGCAGGCGATTCAAGTGGGCCAGCGTCTGGCCGAGGAGAGCCCCGAAGCGGATATGCCCGGCTTCCGCGGCGAGCGGGCCGAGCCTTGAGCCGACGTTTTGTGGAGGTCGCAACGCAAGGGAAGGAGATATTCATGCTGAACCGTCGTGACATGCTTCGTCTGATCCCCGCATCGTCTTTGGCGTGGCGGATCGGGCCCTGGTCGTGCCGCTTTCGCTCGCCGAACACGGCGCCCCCGGGCGACAGATCTTCTACCGCGTAGTCGCGCAAACGCTAAGCTACCAGACCGCTCACAAGTTGCAGCGAGGCGAGCGGGTCGTTACGGCAGTGTTCCGGGAAGCAAGGGACTTGCTCTTCTCGTTCCCCCTTGCCCGCCATTGCGTGGCCCATCATTCCTTGGACTTCTTTCGCGACGCCGATCGCTGGGCGGGCTTCCTTCGCCGGTTGGCGGACGCCTCGCGGATGGCTTGCTGGCGTTTGGCGATGGCTTGCGGGCTTTCCGCTTGGCCGGTCATTTCGTACAGGAAGCGGCTGGGGATCGTGTCGCGGGGCTTGCCCCATTTCATGCGGGTTAGCGGCAAGGACAGCGTCAGCCGCTCGCGGGCCCGAGTCACGCCTACGTAACACAACCGCCGCTCTTCGTCGACCCCCGCTTCGTCATTATCCAAGCTGCGATGGTGCGGCAGGATGCCTTCTTCCAAGCCCACCATGTAGACTTGGGGGAACTCCAACCCTTTGGCACTGTGCAGAGTCATCAGCGCCACCGCGTTCCGCTGCAACTGCTTTTCCTTGTCGTTGTCCATGTCGCGGTCGCCCAGCACGAGTTCGTCCAGGAAGCCGTCCAGCGACGGCTTCTTGGTTTTTGCTTCGTAGGATCCCAGCGCGTTGACCACTTCCTGAACCGCGTCCCAACGCGATTGAAATTCGTTGGCGTCGTTGTACAGCCGCTGCAGCTCGGCCTCGTAGCCGATCTCGGAGATCAAGTCGCGCAGCGCGCCGACCATTTTCCCCGTCTCGAAGCGGCGCTGGAAATCCTCGACCAACGTCACGAACCGCTGGACGGCGGGCCGCATGTTGTCCGGCTGACCGCCACGGTGCATGACGCTCCAGACGGGCTTGCCTTCCGCGACGGCGGTTTGCATCAGCCACTCGACGGCCTTCTGTCCGATCCCGCGAGGCGGCGTGTTGATGATCCGCAACAGCGAGGTTTCGTCCTGGGGATGAACCAGCAGCTTGAGGTACGCTGCGATGTCGCGGACTTCTTTGCGATCGAAGAACGACATCCCGCCCAGCAGCACATAGGGCAGCTTCTGCTTGCGCAATTCGGTTTCAAACGCCCGCGGCTGTTCGTTGGTGCGAAACAGGATCGCAAAATCGCGCGGTTCCCAATGCTCGCGCTCGATCAGCCGGCGAATCTCGTCCACCACTTCCTGCGCCTCGGCGTTCTCGTCCGCGTGCTGCCGAACCAGCGGCTTGGGGCCGCCGCTGCGCGAAGCCCGTAGCACTTTCTGGTGCCGGATACGATTGAAGACGATCAGCCGATTGGCCAATTCCAGAATCTCGCCCGTCGAGCGGTAGTTGTCCTCCAATTGCACCACGGTGGCCTCCGGCCAGTCCTCGGCGAATCGCAGGATGTGCTCGACCTCCGCGCCTCGCCAGCCGTAGATCGATTGATCGTCGTCTCCCACGACGCACAGATTGCGATGCCCCGACGCCAGCGCCTTGACGATCCGGTACTGGCTGCCGTTGGTGTCCTGGTACTCGTCGACCAGTACGTGATCGAACTGTCCGGCCTCGTTCTCCAGAACATCCCGGTGCTGGGTGAACAGTTCTTCGGTACACAGCAGCAGATCGTCAAAGTCCACAGCGCCGCTGTTCTTGAGCGTCCGCTGATAGCGGCGGTAGGCCATTGCCGCCAAGTGCTCTTTGTCGGTTTGTGCCAGACGGACTGCGTCGGCAGGCAGGATGGAGTGGGATTTCCAGCCGCTGATCAAGTAGATCAGGTCGCCGGGCCGCAGCGATTCGTTGGGAACGCGGATTTCGCGCAACACGCTGCGGGCGATGCTCTCCTGGTCGCCCCGGTCGCAAATGGCGAACTTTTCGGGATAGCCCAAGCGGCGGATGTGCCGCCGCAGGATCTTGACGCAGTGCGAATGAAACGTCGAGACAAAAGGCCGCTCTTTGAGTCGCTTGCCGATCAAGCTGCCGATTCGCTCCTGCATTTCGGCGGCAGCTTTGTTCGTAAAGGTCACCGCCAGGATGCGGCTGGGACGGATGCCGTGCTTGATCAGGTTGGCGATCCGAAATGTGACCACGCGCGTCTTGCCGCTGCCGGCGCCTGCCAAGACAAGCAGGGGGCCGGACAGGGTGTTCACCGCTTTTTTTTGAGCCGGGTTCAGGTCGTGTGCCATGCTTCAGATCGTAGTCTCGCTTGGCGGCTGTCGAAAAGGGGCGATCTGCCCGTTTGGCGGTTCATTGGGCGTCCGTTTTGTGTCGCAAGTCATTGCCAAATAAGCTTTTACAATGTTATCCGCGGTGCGTTTCCACGTCGGCGATGTTTTCCCGCACTCGTTCGATGCATCCATTCTGGGCTGCATCCGAAAGACCGCTTGTGCCATTTTTGAGGGGCGAAATCGTTGCACGAGGGATGAAGATCGTATCGGCCAAACGGGTCCTTGCGATTGAATGAACCGGACTTCTTGGTATCCTATAAAGTCTGTTCATTCCATCAAACCCCTTTGAGGAGATCCCACCTATGGCACGAATCACACGTCGAAATTTTTTGCAGACCACGACGGCAGCAGGCGTCGGCTTCTGGGTCGCCGCCGGCAGCCGGCAGGCGCTGAGCCAATCGGCCAATGAAAAGCTGAACGTGGCCTGCATCGGCGTTGGCGGCAAGGGCGGCAGCGATTCCAATAACGCCGCACAATTTGGCAACGTCGTTGCCATCTGCGACGTCGACCGCGGCACGCTGGAAAGCAAGGGAAATGCCGACGGCTTTAAGAACGCCGAGAAGTTCACGGATCATCGCGAGTTGTTCGCCAAGCACGGCAAGGACATCCAGATTGCGACCATCAGCACGCCGGACCACATGCATGCCTCCGCCGCGCTCGAAGCCATGCGGTTGGGCATCAGCTGCTATGTGCAAAAGCCGTTGACACGAACCATTTACGAAGCCCGCCTGTTGGCCCAAGTCGCCGCCGAGACCGGCGTCTGCACGCAGATGGGAAATCAGGGAACGGCCTTGGATTCCTCGCGCGAGGCGATTGCCCAACTGCAGTCCGGCGTGCTCGGCACGTTGAAGGAAGTCTACGCCTGGTCGAATCGTCCGGTTTGGGCTCAAGGCCCCGGTCGCCGCATGGACCTGGAAAAATTCGCCGCCCAGGCCAAGAAAGAGAATCCTCAAGACGCGGACCGGATCATCGAAGGCAAGAAGAAGGAAATCGAACGCGCCCTCGAACGGCTCGATTGGAAGAACTGGCTGGGCGTCGCTCCGCAGCGGGAATACTGGCCCGGACTGTATCACAGCTTCCAGTGGCGCGGCTGGTGGGATTTCGGCAGCGGCGCGTTGGGCGACATGGCCTGCCATCAGCTGACCGTTCCGTTCGCTTCCTGCGGGCTGCGGGATCCGATCTCCGTCATCGCCAAGTCGACCGGCCACGATTACGACAGCTTCCCGGCCAGCTCGATCATCAAGTTCGAGTTCCCCGAGACGTCCGAGCGGCCCGCGATTCCCTTCTGGTGGTACGATCGCCGTGGCAACAAGCCCCCGCAGGAATTGTTCAGCAAGTGGGGCATCGACAATGTGTCCGATAGCGGCGTGCTGATCGTCGGCGAAAAGGGCGCCTTCTACAGCAGCGACGACTACTGTGGACGGTACGAGCTGAAAGGGGTCGAGAAGGTCGCGGTCGAATACGAAAAGGCCGAGAACAAGGGCAACAACGACATCAACAACATGTACGAGTTGTTCCGCGCCAAGTACGAAGGCAAGCCGAAGATCTGCCATTCGAACTTCGTCGATCGGGCCGGTCCGCTGACCGAAACGATCCTCCTGGGCAACCTGGCCGTGTGGGCCGCAGCGACCGGCGGCGAAGGCGGCGAGATGGGCGAGTGGGGCGAGAAAGTCGAATGGGATGCCAAAGCCCTCAAGGTCACCAACCTGGCCGCACTCAAAACGCCGGGCGTGGCCGATCTGATCAAGCCGAAATATCCGGAAGGCTATCGGCTGGACTGAGGACCGTGAAACGTTACCCCGGCGATCGCTCGGTTTGGCGATCGCCGGAGGAGATTGCTTTTGGATACCCTTCCCAGGCTCAGACGTACAGAATTCAATTTTGCCGGGTACAGACTCCACCATAGGGATCGCGGAATACCCGGCAAAATTGAATTCTGTACGTCTGAGCCCTTCCGTTATGGCTACGTGCCGCTCGAGGAATGATGATGAATGCATCGCGATGGGAGCGTGGTACGCTCGCGGGTTTGATCGTTGGTTTGCTTTGCCTTGCCGGTTGTCCGGCGCCCCGCGGTGACGGAGGCTCGGCTGGACCAGGCGCCGAACGCGTCGGCGAAAGTGCCGTACCGCAGACTCCCGTTCGCGTGGCGACCGCCAACGCGGAAGATGTCGCGGCAGCGAAGACGTTGCTGGAGAGCCTGGGGGCGAACGCCAAGTACACGCTCTTGCCCGGCGATGTGCTTACGGAGATTGTCATTCAAGACGGATCCACATTGGCCCCCGAAGCTCTCGCCGTGTTCGGAAAACTAACGGACCTGGAAAAGCTCCAGATCTTCAATTTCCGCTCGATGAACGACGAGCTGGCCGCGCAACTCAGCGGCTTGACCAACCTGACGACGCTGGCCTTGACCAATTCGGTCATCAATGATCCGACCGTCGAAATGATTGCCAAGTCGTTTCCCAACCTGAAAGACCTCGACCTGTCGTCGAACACCAACTTGACCAACAGCGTGCTGCGGGTGATCTGCGAGTTGACTCAACTCGAACGGCTGACACTCGTCCAGAATCGTTTCAACGATTTGGGCACGAGCCGTTTGTCGAATCTGCAGAACCTGCGGGCGCTGGATCTGCGCGGCAACATGGAAGCGGGCGACATGACGATGGAGATCGTCGGAGCGTTGCCCAAGTTGGCCGCCTTGAGACATCGCAGCACGACGGTCAGCGATTTCGGCATGGAATACCTGGCCCAGTGCAAGACGCTCGATTCGCTCCTGATCCAGGACTTTGCCATCACCGGCCAAACGGGCCAACACCTCGCCAAACTCGACAACCTGACGCAACTGGAGATCTTCCGCTGCCAGGGTTTCGGCTCCGATGGCGTACAGGCGCTGGCAGGCATGAAGTTGGCCCGCCTCACGCTCCGCGATCTGCCGATGGTCGATGACCAGGCGATGAGCGTGTTTGCCGATCTACCCCAACTGAAACGGCTGTACCTGCATGAATTGGATTCCGTCAGTGATAACGGTCTGCAGAACCTCGCCGCCCTCAAGTCGCTGGAGCTCCTGGACGTCTGGACCGTGCCCCAGTTGACCGACGCCACCGTCGAGGTGATCGCCACGTTGGAAAACCTGAAGGAGTTGTCCATCCGCACGACCGGCGTGACCGATGCTGCGGTGGACCGTCTCCTGGCGATGACCAACTTGCAGTCGTTGACGTTCAAAGACAACGGCATGGTGACCGCCGAAGGGCTGAAGAAGCTGGCGGGCAAAAAGTGGGCCAAGCTCGATGTCGGGTCCGCAGCACCGTGAGCCAGGCAGCACCGTCAGCCCCGATCCAGAGAAATCGGGGACGGGCGTCGTGACCGATCGAAAAGGCGCTAACTCGCCTCCACGCCGGCGCTGTTGGCGGATGCCTGTTCTTCGCGGCGTTCCCGCCAGCTGACCAGCCACAGCAGCAGGGGCAGGAGAACCAGGTTTCCGGCCAGGCCGCCCATCATGGCCAGGCTGACGAGCACGCCGAAATAGATCGTGGGCACGAACTCGCTGGTCGCCAGCACGGAGAAGCCGGCGACCAGGGCAAACGTCGACAGGATCATGGCGTAACCGACCGTCTGCTGGACGTCGCCGATCGCCTCGGCGACTGATCTTCCGGATCGCCGGGCTCGCAGAAACGCTTGGATGTAGTGAATCGAACTGTCCACCGACAGCCCCATCGACACGGCGGCGATCATCGCGGCGCCCATATTGATTTTGAAGCCCAGCCAGCCCATCACGCCGGTCACCGTCAGAATCGGCAGCACGTTCGGGACCATCGCGACGGCGGCGTAACGCAGTTGCCGGAAGGCGAGCAGCATGCACAGTGCGATTCCGCCGGTGGCGACCGAAAAAGCCAGCCACTGGTCCCGCAGGATGCTCTGGATCAGATTGGTCAGCAGCACAAAGAACCCCGTCACCTCGGCTTCGGGAAACTCCTCGCGCGCCAGCCGCGCGACGGTCTCGATCAAGTGTTTCTTTTCTGCCGCCGACTGCCGCTCGGCCGAACGCAGCATGATGCGGTAGTAGAAGTTGCCCGGCGTCTGCGGGTCTTCGGAATGTAAGGCAGCCGTAAAGGTCGGCATGTGGGTCCGCATCGCGGCGACCGAAGCGCTGACGGTAGCGGTTCGCATCAGGATGCGTTTCCGTTCCAGGTTCGGCGATGCTGCCCAAACCGCGTCGGCGATACTGACCGTCCGCACCGCCGGCTCGTCCGTGCCGTCACCGACCCGCAACTCTTCCGCAATCCGCGCTTCCAGTTTTCGCACGCGCTGCAGATAGCCGAAATCAAGGGATGACGGCGCGGGCAGAAACAGATCCCAAATCCCGGCCCCGCCCAGATCGGCCTCGATGATCTCGTAAGCCCGGACGATGCGACTGCCCGCGCGAAAGTTCTTGGTAAAGTCGGTCTCCAATTCCAGCCGGTACGCGCCGGCCGCACCGGCGCCGCTGACGGCCAACACGGCAAACACAATCGTCTTCGGACGGCGCAGCAGCCACGTCACCGAGCGGATCAGCCGCTGGTTGAGCGCGCGATCGATCCAGGCCTGGCCACGGCCTGGCGCGTGGGGACCAATCAGAGTCAGACCGGGAGCGACCAGCACCACGCTGACCAGCACGAACAGGGAACCTACGGCCATCATCAGGCCAAAGTCCCGCACCGGCCCCACGCTGGCGACCCGCAACGACGAGAATCCGACCGCGTCTGTCATAATCGCCCAAAAGACGGGAATCGCCAGCAGCGAAGCCGTCAGTACAAAAGCCTGCGAGGGCGTCAGGCCCGCCCGCCGACCTTCGCGAAAGCGGACGATCAAGTGCATCACGGTGGCCACCCCCACCACGGTCACAATGGCGGTCAGCATCGAGCTGACCATACTCAGCCGCAACCCGGAAACGACCAGCGCCGACCGGGTGGCGAGCAAGGCCAATTGGACCACTGCGACGCACAGCACCATCCAACGCAGGCTGCGAAAACAAACCAGCAGGACGAGCGACAGCAGGATGGTCGAGGCCCAGCCCAGACGCTGGCCGTCTTCTTCGACATACCGAAACCCGTCGGCCACCATCACCGGCTCGCCGGCGACCGTGCCGCCGGCCAAGCGTTGGATCTTGTCGCGCAGCTGGTTGACCGTCTGTTCGCGGCTGACGTCCTGCGGCTCCTGCGGCTCCAACATGCAAATCACTGCCGCCGTGCGGCCGTCGCTGCCGTGCGTGTAACCCTCGAACAATTTCAAGAACCGCTTGGCCAGCGCGCTGTGCGTATCCACAATCCCCTGCTCGGGTACATCCGAGGATTGCATCAGGCCGGCGGCCAGGGCGACTTTGTCCAACACCGTGTCGACTTCCGCCAGGCTCAGCACGTCGCGGACGCCCGGCGTGTCTTTCAACTGGCGGCTGATCTCCTGCAGCCGCTCGATGCCCGCGCGGCCCTCGTCCAGCAGTTGCGGGTCCGAGTAAACGGCCAACACGACTTCGTTCCCCCCGAAAATGGTCTTCAGGTGCCGGTAGGGCGGCATCAGCGGATCGTCCGGGGCAAACATGTTTTCGATCGAACGATCGAATTTCACCTGACGTGCCGGCACAATGCAGGCCGCGGCGGCCAGCAGGGCCAGCACCAACAGCGGCCAGCGGCCAGCGAGCAGCCAAGCAGCGATTCGTTCGCGAAACGGTGTGGGCATGAGGTTATTCACCGAGAGGTTTCTTCCTGGGGGGCACATCCAGCCGCAATTCCGATGCCTTGCAGCGAACAACGGCTTCCCAATTGTACCCGCGCCGAAAGACAACTCCCACCCCCAACCGCGGTTCGAACGGGGATAGCGTGCAGCTTGCAGCAGTTCTAGGGATGCGTACGATCGAATGAATGGCAACTGGCACAGCTCGTTTTCGCCGACGAATCGCGGCGGTCGTCCTTGCCATGACACTTGATACAGGCGTCATCAATGGGGCGCGGAGCAGCACTGTCTCGGTTACGCTGCCGATGGATGACGGGATTGAGGATTCGGCGAGGGGGGGGTGATGGTCGCGACGGCTCGGCAATCACCCGTCGCCACGCCTTTTCTTGATGATCCTCCGTGCCGATGTGCGTGTCTCGTCGTAACCGTCCCACGCACATTCGGCCAATTGGAACTTGGAAAGTGCGTCCCGCTTCACGAGCCTGCGAAAGGCCCCGTTTCGGCAATACGAGCAGGGATTGTACTCGTAGACCCACTTGGCAAGCTCCACATCCCTTGGCTGACGGTCGGTAATCATCATCAACGTGGTCGCCATGCCATGCAGCACATCGGGCGGCCCTTCCTTGGGCAGGGCGGCTGCGATTCGCGGTATATCCTTGGACTTGTGGTTCTCGTACAAGAGTTGGATGCCGTTTTTCCGCAGGGCTAAATCCTGTTCTTCCAGGAATCGTAGGCCGAGTTCTCGAACAGCTTTGGCCTTGACCTGTGCCAAGGCGGTAACCGCGTTGTCGCGGATCGTATCGTCGTCCGACCGAGACAACGCAAACATTCGCTCATCGAGCGTCGGCAATTTCGCCGAGGAAAACACCCGCAGGTAGCTCACGAGGCGGCTGGCTTCCGTTTCACGCAGCAATCGGGAGAATACCTCGTCAAGTTCTCCCGCCGTGGCATGTCGGGCAAACTTCCTGCAAATCACCCACGGCGCGTCGCCGTCATGTTCCACCGCAGCGAGAAAGTCGGACAGTGTGGGGGCCTTGCCTGAATCGCCACGCCTCTTGCTGTTGGCCCGTTGTTGATTGACCGAATACTCGAAGGCAGCGACGTTGGGGCTGGTTGGGGATCGCTCCCGCAGTGCTTCGGCGACCCTCTGTTCGCCAAATTCATCGTTCGCGAGCCACAGCAGATAGCCATCATCCCGAAAATCGACTTCACGCTTCAATCGAGCACCAACCACTTCGGCTACATGAAGGAACCCGCCCAGGCCATCGAGTGTGACAATCTGATGACCCCCAACAGTAGGATCGTAAAGCTGCTCGCCAAACTTTTCGTAGATGATTTGGTACGCCAGCTTGCTCCCCTGCCGTGCATATCCGCAGGCCAGGGCCATCAGTTGGCAGGCATCCCAATAGGAGACCGTCTCAGGGGTCGCGTTCTTCAACTTCGCCAGGATCGGCTCACGGAAAACGTCCAACGGGGCCGCTCGTTTCAGGAGCCCTAGCAGCCACGTACCTCGCGTGCCTTCCATCTGCGGATCGTGAACGACGCAATGGAGGCAGGCATGAAGGAGGTCGTCTTCAAGTCCTTTGGCACCAAAACGCCGAACGTGAAGCATGGCCCGTCCGAACCCCTTGCGGAGCGCGTCGCGGAATGGCTCGCGGGATAGAGGCAGTTTTGCAGATCGAGTCATGGCTCCCTGGTTGTTTGTTTCACAGATGCTCGGCGATCCGATCCGTGGTCGATTCCAGCCCTAACATCCAGCGTGGACCGTCGTCATTCTCGGCCTCGTCATCGCCGGAATCGGTGCGGCCTCTGGCTCCGCACATCCCGTGGCTGGGCAAGTTACCGGGCGACATCGCAGGCGAAGGCCCCGCCTTCGAAGAGGAAATCACCGCGAACGTGCAAAAGGGCCGTTTCCGGGTTGAGGGCAAAATACAGGAAGGGAAGCCGGCCGCTACTGTTGACGGCCTCTGCAACTTCCGCAGAACGAGATCACCAGAAGGGCGATAGAACCGACTAACGCCCCGGCACCGATGGCGATGATTCCAGCAGGTGAGCCAAAGCGTGGCTCCTCCTGCAGGGCCGCCATCAGGATGCCCCACACGAGAAACCCAGCCCCCGCCCCCATCCCGATCACGGAGAGAATCCGCCAGACCAACGGATTCCTGGCACCCCAGATCAACAACCCAACCAAAACGATGGCCACAGTGGCAACGATGGCGACGACGAAAGTGAGGGGAACATGGTGGATTGCTGACGACATTTGCTTCGTCCTTTCGTTCTTCTGCTGATGTTCAGGAAACCCAATGGGCGGCCCTGCCGCCGGCCTTGGAAACCAACTCGGCGGGCTGGGTGAGGGGTGCGGAGTCCGGCATGATTCGGTTCAGGGCGATCATCGTGACACCTTTCCGTCACTTCCAATTGTACAGGCTTGGTCGATCCCGTTCCACGCTTCTCCTGTGGTCTTGAATTTCCGGTCGGAGTCGGTTTCAGGGCAGATCGTGACGGTCATGCCTGCCTCGGCGTGCGCCACCGCCCCCGTGCGAAGAGCAGGCGAGCGACGGTCGGCTTGTCGAATGATCCGGGCATTTGACACCTCGGTGGCCGTTCCTGCGGCACCGATCTGATGGCCATCAAATCGTGGTACCCAGGACGATTGCGGCCAACACAACAGCCGCCGACACGCCCAAGCACCCGGCCCGCCGCGTGTCCAGCCCGTATTTTGCCGCCAGCGACTCGACCGCCTGCTTGGCTTCGAGCAACGAGACACCCTTTTGGTCCTTGTACAACTTGACCGCTGCGATCTTCTGGCCTTGGTCCAGTAGCAACCGGACCTGTTGTTCCAGGTCGGCATTGGGCCGGTCCACCGGCGCACCGCACTGCGGGCACTGACCGATGCTGGGATGAACGTCGTAGTCGCAGAAACGGCACTTGGGCATGGGCGCACCTTCAATCAAGAGCGATGATCCCCTGGGCCTTGTCCACCTGGACAACGCGTCAACCTGGATCTCATTTTGTCGCGTCCTTTCCGAGCAGAGGTTTGGACAGTTCATCGTCGACCGCGCCGCTGAAGTCTCGCAGACGGAAATACGTCGCCTTGCCGTCCGGGTTCGGAAACTCGGTCAGCGTCAGCTCGTAGTCCGTTTTCAGCGACAGGCCGAAGCCCGGCTTCCATGCTCGTACGCGACAGCCGAGTCCGTCGGGACGAACGGCGGCGCTGGCGACGGGCTCGCTCAAGGACGCGGGATCCAGCGCGATGTAGCCGAGTTCGGTGCCGTCGAGTTCTGCGAGGCTGGGGGTCTGTGCAGGGTCCAGGCAGAAGACCTGGGGCCCGCGCATGACGGCCACGCGGCCGGCTTGACGCTGGCGGCCGAGCACCAGTCGCCACGCCATCGGCATGTCCAACTCGACCTGATCGCCGCGTTGCCACGGGCGGCGCAGCGCGAGAAACGTTCCGGCCTGGATCTCGCCGACATACGGCTCGCCATTGATCGTCACACGGGCGACGGTGGCCCACGAGGGAATGCGCAGCCGCAGCGTAAAGTCCTCCGGCTGTTCGGGATCGATACGGAGGCGAACACGGCCCGAGTTGGGATAGTCCGTCTCCTGACGGATGACGACCGGCACGTCGTTGACCAGCTTGAACCGTGCCTCCGCCGGCGCGTACAGGTTCACCGTGATGCCGTCCGGTCCGCGGTAGAACACCAGCGCGGGAAGTTCGGCAAGGATGCGGCGGAAATTGCACGGGCAGCAATAGGTGTCGGTCTTCCAGTAGACGCGGTTCCCTTCCAGAGGTGCAAAGTAGCGTAACTGTCGGCCGTCGGGCGATTGCGAGGCGAACAGCGCATTGAAAATCGTCCGCTCCATCCAATCGCCCAGCCGCGGGTCGCCGTTCATGCGGAGCAGGCTGTCATAGACACGCAACTGGTAGGCCAGCGCGCACGCTTCGCCCACGTCGCCGCGGGCGTCCTGGTCGGCCGTCCAGATTTCGCACTGACCGGAGCTGCCGGTCAACAACATGCCATCGCGCTCTGTCATGAACTCCAACGCCCGTTGCGTCGGAACGAGCAAGCTCGGAGATGGTTGCAGCCGGTGCAGTTCGAGCTGCGCCAGGCAACGGGCCATGTAGGCGTAGATGTGTCCTTCGATACCGGGTCGCCGGCCGATTACGATCCCCAGATCCCACTGGGGCAGGGCCCGGGTTTGGGTGCAGAAATCGAGGTAGGCCGGTTCGCCCGTGGCCCGATGCAGGGCGAGCATCGTGCGTTCGATCCCTGTAAACGCCACGTGCGGCGCCACGTCGGCGCCGACGCCCCAGTCCGCAGGCAGTACGGACCAGTTCTTGACCAGGTAATCTGCGGCCTTGCGGGCCGCGGCCAGCGACTGCGCTTCGTTGAAACAGCGGTAGTCTTCGAGCAACCCCCAGATCACGTAGCCCATTTCATGCACATCCCAGAGGGTTTGGATGCGCTGGGGCGGCGGGAACGTCCCGATATACCCATCGGCTTCCTGCGCCCGCAGGACCTCGGCGACCAGGTGCTTCCGCAACGCATGCACCTGCGGATCGTCGCTGTAAGCCGCGAACTTGACCGTCGCATCGAGCAACATGCCGAGGCCAATGAACACGCCGCGGCGTGGCTCCTCGAGAAATGGACGCAGGAAATCGCCATCCACGTCGAGCTTCAGCAGGTTGTTGGCGATCGTGATGTCTACGCGTCGTCCGATCTCGCCCCCGACGGTGACCTCGCGCAGATCAAGCGGAGTCAACACATCGGCCCCAGAGGCTGGCAGCGCGGCCAGCAGCAGAGCAGCAAAAACGATCAAGTGGCGTTTCATGGAGTCGTCCTTTGCGTGGTGGTTCCCTTTGGGGGACGCGTCGGGGTTCGAGACAACAATCCTGTTTGTCAACGCGGCTCACCCGTCCCGTCTTGACCCATACACGGCCGCGCGGCAGCACCGTTCATCATAGAAGACAGTAACTCTTCTGCAACCGATGATCAATCCGGTATTTCCCCGTAGCCCGAGCTGTGCGACGATTTTCTTTCTTGCCGATCTTACCCACAAATTCTGCGGACGAGCCATAAATCAGAAAGGTCCTTTTCCACGCAGGATTCTCCTCAGCCTTGCACTGGCATCCGGAAAGCTACTTGATCCAGGGGCGATTCCGTTCAATCCCGGCAGCAAGTATTTCCTTGACGAAAGCCGCATCATCCCTGACCTGCCAGTCGAACATCCCGACACAGATAAAGTCAGCACCTCTCCGGAAGGCATGGAGAAAGCTCTCCCGAGGCTTGTCCCGTCCCGCGCCCAGCACCTTGAACCCGATCCAGGGTTTGCCTACGGCATTCATGAAGGATTCGATTTCCAGGGGATCAGAGGAAAGATAGTTCACCTTGTTAATGGTGTACATGTAAAAATCCGGGTTCATCCCAGCTTCCTCACAAGCCTTGATCGTTTCCAGCCGGTGCCCGCATATCCCTGTAAAAAGCCCCGTTTTCTTAATGGACTCAACGGTTTCTCCGATCTGGTCCGTCCGGCCTTTTTCAACAAGGTCGTCGCACTGTCCCCCGTGATAGTAGATGGCGAATGCTCCATTGTCGCGAGCCATTTTTGCGTTTTCAACCGGGTCTCCCTGCTCGGGGGCGGACTGGGCAATCCATTGCAGGCTTCCCCCTCTTTCCTTTCGATACCGGGTGTAGTTGCGGATGATATGCGGATCGCAGCGCATAAGAGTGGTATTGATCCCGTTGTTCTCCGCCAGAGCCCAGGTTTCCAGGATCTTTTCATCTGTAAAATACTTGGTCATCAGTGCCGACTGGTACAGCAGATCTCCGGCATGGGCCGATCCGCTGATCAGGTTGCCCCCGAGGATCAATCTGGAAACGTCCCGGCCGCCGAACAGGCCTTTCTGTAATCCTTTTACCGGTTCCTGATTTTTCCCGTATCCTGACCTGTCAACCATCTGTGCCAGTAATTGCCTGTCCTCGATTCCAATTCCGGCTGCAACGCCTGTTGAGACAGCGATGGATTTTCCGATGAAGCTCCGTCGGTTGATATTTCCCCTCATATCCAAACATTCCTTTCAAGGTCTGGTCGTTAAACACACTGACTGGGGCGGCCTGTACCCAAACCGGATTCTCAACCCAACCCTCGGGAGCAACCTGTCTTCCGCGACACAAGTACTATCACTGCAAGCACTTGCAGCCGGCTGACGGGTTGCAAAAACGAACCTCGTGTGAGATGGAATAGGCATCAGAAAAACAACGTCTTTCACCACGGAGGTCCGCACAGGATCATCCCACAAGAACTCAGCATTGCCAAGAGCAAACAGTGGCACGACACCGTCGACCAACTGGTGACGATCGTTGCGGATGCGATTCAACAGCAAACGCCGGTGTATGACGTCGAGAAGAAGGTCTTCAAAACGCTGCTGAGAGTCGGCTTGGCGACCATTGGGATGCTTGTCGATTGCTTGGGTCGCGCGGCGCGCGGCCCGAATCCTGGCCGGGATTCCGGGCGGCGATTTCACCGGCGGGAAATCCTCCATCGCCTGGCGGCGGATCTCGTTCAATCGTTGAGCTTCCTGCTCGCTGACTCGAGTCGTCCGCACAACGCGCTTGACAATTCGTCGGTCGGTCCTTGGGATCATCCGTCTACCAGTGGGGCGGGCCTGGCGTGTTCCGTTTGTCGCGTTGTCGCTTGATTTCGAACTTCCTCGCACTCCCGGTTCCGTTCCGTTATTCGCCAAGATCCTCCCCGCTTGCCGGGCGAGAGTTTCAGGCTAGACGGCCAAGTGAGAGAACGGTTCGGAGCCCCTCGTTCGTGGCCGGGTAGCCTAACGATCTCGCCGGCAAGCGGCGAGGATTCAGGAAGTGGGACTCAAAAAAAGGGGGGTGCAGATGCCGTTCGTAGCCGGGCAGCCTAAACATCTCGCCGGCAAGCGGCGAGGATTCGGCGACTGCTGCAGCGCCGCCCGAAGCATCTTCATCGTCTCTGCATCCCGTTCGGCTTGCCCCTCGGCGGTTTGGATCTCCCGTTGGATCCACGATCCCGAGAGCTCCTTTGGAAGCTGTTCCAACAATTCGGTCAGTTCACGCCGCGCATCGCTGAGTTTTTTCTTCCCGATCATGACAACTCCTTCAAGAGTCTTCGCAATTCTTCAATGGTTCGAATGGTATCGTGAGCAGATTGGTCTCGCCCGAAGCGGTGACAAGGTACCTCGCTCCAAAAGGCTACTCGGCCGGAGTCAGCGTCGCTTTCGACGGATCGTTCTTCCAGCCGAAACGGTCGGCGAATTCGGCGGGGGTGAGGGTCAGTTGATCGCCGGATTCGGTTTCGACCAGGTAGACGAACTCCTTTTCGGCCGATTCGGAGCCGCGCCAGTGGCCGGTGGATTCGAGAACCGCGTACTGGCCCGCTCGCAGGCTGACGATGGTGCCCAGCAAATCGCCGGTGGCTACCGCCCGCACTGCGACGGTGCTGGGGCCTCGGGATGTAACCAACATACCGTCGAACGAAAAGGCGTCTCCCCACGACTGGAACTGACGCAGCAGTTCGCCTGTCGAAGGATCCCAAACGCAGATCTCGCTGGCACCTGCCGATAACAGCGTCTTGCCATCGGCAAGCCATCGCAGGCCGCCAGCCACAAATTCGTGGAGGAAGTGGACGACCGGCCTCCGATCGGGAGAGGAGACTTGCCGTGGCCCTGCGATTGTGTGGATCGGCCGGAGAATTAGCCGTCGCGGCACCCGACTCGCAGACACTCCACGGAGCAATCGAAATCCTGCGCACATCGCTGGCAGGCCGGGACCTCGCCGAAGGCTGGCTGGTGGCCGTCGGCCAATGCGCGGCGCAGTACCCCGAAGCGATCCCAGCCGTCCGGCCAACAAGAAGTCCAACGCTCGACAGACTTCGAGCGATTCTGGGCAAGGAAGACGCAAAGCTGGATGCTGAGGAGCCTTCCGCGCCATCATCACGAACACCGCGTTGCCGCGCGTGAAGTAGCCGCGATAACCCCGGTCGATGGCTTGCAACAGGAAGGCGGTGGCCAAGCCCGTCTTGCCGCAACCGGTGGGACCCAGCCAGATCACGCCCCGCTGCTTGGTCATGTAATCGAAGCTGTCGTACAGCGACATGACTCGTCGGCGATCGAGCTTGGGCTGTTTATGGAAGGGGAAGTTGGGCATCGTCCAATGCGACTTGGCGGCGCCGGAGCCCACGCTTTCGCCTCGCTACTTCCAGCCGCAGGTGCTCGAAACGCTCGGTCCAGGCGAAGTCCGGTTTGCGGTTCCGTGGAACGAACTGACGGACGAGCAGAAAGACTTCCAGGCCACCAAGATGTCCCTTCACGCGGCGATGGTTACGCGGATGGAACGCGAGATCGGCCGCGTGATCGAACAGCTGCGCACGATGAATGCGTGGGAGGACACGCTGATTCTGTTTCTGTCGGACAACGGAGCCGATGCCACGATCATGGTCCGCGGCGACGGGCACGACCGCGCGGCGGCGCCCGGCTCGTGGCAGTCGTTCCTTTGCCTGGGGCCGGGTTGGGCCTCGGTCGGCAACACCCCGTTCCGCCGGCACAAGGTGTGGGTGCATGAGGGCGGCATCGCCACGCCGTTGATCGCGCATTGGCCGCGGGGCATTGCCGCTCGCGGCGAACTCCGGCATGACGTCGGGCACATCATTGATTTCGTCCCCACGTTGCTCGAACTGGCTGGCGGCCGGCCGGAACCAGTTCCCGGCGCGCCCGCCTTCCCGGGCCGCAGCCTGGTGCCGGCGTTTGCCCGAGATGGCAACCCGACGCGCGACTATCTGTTTTTCCACCACGAAGGCAACCGCGCGGTGCGCGTGGGCGACTACAAACTGGTTTCCGCCCGCGAGGACGACGACCATTGGGAGCTGTTCAACCTGGCGAGCGACCGTGGCGAGCAGCACAATCTGGCCGCCGCAGAGCCCGACCGCGTCCGCGACCTGGCCGCGCGCTGGCAGCAATTGCAGGACGAGTTCACCCGCAACGCCGGCCCTGTACGGCCCGCCTCCAAGAAACCGCCGGGGTCCAACCGATGAGTACGCCCTCGCGGAATCACGAAACACAGGAACGGTCCGATTTGCGGTGGACGCTGGCCGGGGTATATTCGGAACAGGCTGGAACGAGGCAAGTTGGTGAACCAGTTGAACCGAGGCGAATCATGAATCGCATCGCGAAGAGCATCTCTTTTGTTGGGCCGTTGCTGATCGGCTTATGTTCGACGACGTCGGCCGTCGAGTCCGAAGCGCGGCGGATCTTGACAGCCGCCGGCGCCAGCGGCGGTTTGGTGGTGCATTTGGGCTGCGGCGATGGTCAACTGACGGCCGCCTTGCGGGCGGGCGACGGTTTTCTCGTTCATGGGCTCGACCTCCATGCCGACAACGTTCACCGGGCGCGCACGCATTTCGCGGCGTTGGGCCTGGCAGGTCAGGTCACGGCGGACGTTTTCGATGGCCGGCAGTTGCCGCTGATCGACGACGTGGTGAACTTGATCGTGGCCGAAACGCTCGGCGACGTGCCGCGGGAGGAAGTGCTGCGCGTGTTGGCGCCCTGCGGCGTGGCTTACATCAAGGGCGATGACGCGTGGACAAAGACGGTGAAACCCTGGCCCGAGGACATCGACCAGTGGACGCATTACCTGCACGACGCCTCGAACAACGCCGTCGCGCGGGACCAGCGCATCGGGCCGCCCCGACACCTGCAGTGGCAATGCGGCCCCCGCTGGAGCCGACATCACGACCACATGGCCAGCGTCTCGGCCATGGTCTCGGCTCGAGGACGAGTGTTCTACATCCAGGACGAGGGCTCGCGTGTTTCGCCCCAGCTGCCGGCCGACTGGAAGCTGATCGCTCGCGATGCGTTCAACGGCGTGCGGTTGTGGCAGCGGGCGATCCCGCGGTGGCACGACGCGCTGTGGCCGCTCAAGAGCGGTCCGGCCGACTTGCCGCGGCGACTCGTCGCGGACGGCGACGTGGTCTACGCGACGCTGGGCCTGGCGGCGCCGGTCTCTGCCCTGGAGGCGGACTCCGGGCAGACGCTGCGCGAGTATGCTCACACCGCCGGCGCCGAGGAGATCGTCTTCAAGGACGGCCTGCTGCTGGTGCTCGTCAATCGCACGCCCATCGACTACGACGCCGATCTGATCGACGATCCGGAGCAGGGCAAGTCGCGTGACGGTCGAACGACCTATTCGCCGGCGATGGGACGTCTGTGGGCGGGCATCCGTTCGCGGCGCTGGACGCACGGCGACCGCGTGCTTCGCGTCTTCGACGCCGTCAGCGGCCGTTTGCTGTGGGAGCGGGCCGGCCGCGTCATCCCGCTGACCCTCGCCGCCGACGCCGACAATGCTTACTATCACGATGGGGACAAGATCGTCGCCCTCCAGTTAACCACCGGCCGCGAATGCTGGCACACGGAGCCGGTCCCTGTCTGGAAAGGTCTCGAAGGGCGCGGGCTGCAGTCGTGGTTTGCCCCGACGCTGGTCGCCTGCGAAGGCAAGGTCCTGCTGGCCGGCGGCGAGAAAATGCACATGTCCTACGTGGGCTTCGGCTCGCCGGACATCGGCGAGGATACAATGACCGCCTTTTCGGCGAAGACCGGCGAGAAGCTCTGGTCGGCTTCCCATCCCTACGGCGGCTACAATTCGCCCGAGGATCTGTTCGTGGCCCACGGCAAAGCCTGGGTCGGCGCCACGGCCAAGGGCGATCCCAACGGTTTCTACGCCGGCCACGATCTCGACACGGGCACCTCCGACAAGAAGTACCCGCCCACCGTCGATACCTACTGGTTCCACCACCGCTGCCATCGCGCCAAGGCCACCGACCGCTATGTGCTCTGCTCGCGGACGGGCATCGAGTTCGTCGACTTGGAGACGGGCCAGTGGACCATCCACCACTGGGTGCGCGGCGGATGCCTGTACGGTATCATGCCCGCCAACGGCCTGATCTACGCGCCTCCCCATCCGTGTGCCTGCTATCCGGAAGCAAAGCTGTACGGCTTCGTCGCACTGGCGGCCGCCGCGCCGTCCCGAGCCCTGCCTGACACGCTTCCGACCGAAGGCCGTTTGGAGTGTGGGCCGGCTTATGGCCCCATCCCTGATCCCACCTGCCCGGTTCCTCTGGCCGGCGACTGGCCGACCTTTCGGGCCGACCCGGCGCGCAGCGGGCACACGCCTGCGACGGTGCCAGACCGATTGTCGCCGGCCTGGGAGGTGCGTTTGGGCGGAAAGCTCTCGGCCCCGGTCGCCGCCGAAGGCAAGTTGTTCGTCGCGTCGAGCGATACCCACACGGTGTACGCGGTGGAGACGGCGTCGGGCAAGGCGGCGTGGAGTTACTCGGCTGGCGGCCGGATCGATTCCCCGCCGACCATTTCGCGCGGACGCGTCCTGTTCGGCTCGGCCGACGGCTACGTCTACTGCCTGGACGCGTCCGACGGAGCCCTGGTCTGGCGGTTCCGCGTCGCTCCCGTCGATCGCCGCATGGTCGCCTTTGAACAGCTCGAGTCGGTCTGGCCCGTCCACGGGTCGGTCCTGGTGCAAGACGGCGTGGTGACGGCGGTCGCCGGCCGCTCGATGTACCTCGACGGCGGGCTGCGGCTTTGCCGGCTCGATGCGGCCACCGGACGCCTGCTGAGCGAGAAGGGGTTCGACGACCGCGATCCTCAGACGGGCGAAGACCTGCAGACTCGCGTCAAGGGCCTGAACATGCCCGTCGCCTTGCCCGACATCCTCGCCAGCGATGGCCAACGGATCTACATGCGGTCGCAAGCCATGGACCTGGAAGGCAACCGCCTGGGCCTGGGGCCCGAGAGCGGCGCGACCGACCATCTGCTGGCCGCCTATGGATTCACCGATGATTCGTGGTTCCATCGCATCTACTGGCTGTTCGGCAACACGTTTCAAGGCGGAGTCGGCGGCTTTGGCAGCGGCACCAAGAAGCCGGCCGGCCGCATCCTCGTCAACAACGACAGCACCGTCTTCGGCTACGGACGCAAGCCCGAGTATTTCCGCTGGGGCTCGGTGATCGACTACCAACTCTTCGCGGCGGCCCGGCCGGGCGGCGCGCGCGGTCCGCTCGCCGGGATTCTGTTCGAGAACTCGCCGAGCCTCGATCCCACGGGGTCGCCGCTGACGATCGCGGCCTGGGTCAAGACCGACGCACGCGACGGGACCATTCTCGTGCGCGGCGCCCAGCAAAACGGTTTTGCGCTTGTCCTTTCCGAGGGCAAACCGCGAATGCTCGTGCGCACCAAGGGGAACACCCATGACGCCGTCGCCGGAAAACCGATCGGCCGCGAGTGGACGCACGTTGCCGGCGTGCTGCATGAGAATGGCCAGTTGTTGGTCTACGTGGACGGCCAGCTGGCCGGAAAGGCCCAAGACGTGCCGATGCTCGGCGGCAACCCGATCATCTCCATGAAGATCGGCTACGACGACACGAACCAACTTCTGCCCCAGCCGCTGACGCCCTTCCGGGGCGCGCTCGACGAGGTGATGCTCTTTCACCGGGCCCTCGCGCCCGAGGAAATTCACCGCCTGGCGGCGGGCCAGCCACAACTCACCTCAGCGGATCGACAGGGCCAGGTACTGCACCTGACGTTCGCCGAAGGCCAGGTCCGCGACAGCTCGCCCTGCGGCAATCACGGCCAGCTCGAAACGGTCAAGAAGATCGCCGGCCGGCTGGGCGACGCGCTGCTGCTGGAGCAGCCCGGCAACCCCGTGGACGTCCGGCGAGGCCGAGGACAATCGCCGGTCCCATTCCTGTGGACATGCGACGTGCCGCTGATGGTTCGCGCCATGGCCCTGGCCGGCAATACCCTGCTGGTCGCCGGACCTCCCGACCTGCTCGACGAGGTGGCTGCCTTCCAGAATTTCCGCGATCCGGCCGTCCAGCAGCAACTCGCCGCCCAGGATGCTGCGTTTCAGGGGCAATCCGGTGCGATGCTGCTGGCGGTGAACGCCACGACGGGGGAGACTCTGGCAGAGCATCGGCTCGACTCGCCACCGGTCTTCGACGGCCTGATCGTAGCCGGCGGCCGAGTGCTGATTGCCACCATGGACGGCCGACTGGTCGCCTTTGCCGGAGAGCCCCGCTGATCCCCGGCATTTTCCCCACGGAGCCACTATGAATTGCCGCGAACGAGTCCTGACCGCCGTCACCCACGAAGGCCCCACCATGCGATCTCTGCATCGCGAGTTGGCGCAGGCCTGCCGCGCGGGGTATACAGTGGATCGCGGTGAAGTTGACCTATTGAAGGGGAGGATAGCATGAGCGGAGTCCGCATGTCCTGCAGCCGATGGTTCAGGACTGTCGCCGTGGTTTCTATCATTTGGCTCGTCGCCGCCGAGATCGTCATGGCCCAAACGGCAATCCGTTCGGCGCCGGGGCCGCGTCTGTCGAAGGCCCAATGGATTTGGGACCGGGCGCATACGGGCAACTCGGGCAAGTTTACCTGTTTTTTCCGGAAGTCGTTCGAACTGGAGGGGCGGCCGTCGGCGGGCATCGCGCTGGTGACGGCCGACAACAACTTCGAGTTTTACGTCAACGGGACGCTCGTCGGTTCCGACGCCAACCCAGCCGGTACCGGCTGGAACGTCGTCGAATGGTACGAGATCGGCCACCTGCTGCAAGCAGGCAAGAACGTCCTGGCAGTCAAGGGCGTGAACTGGGGGCAATGGGGCGGACTGACGGTGGCCGTGCGCGTTCGCCACGACGGGGCCGGCGGCGATCTCGAGCTGTGGTCCGACGAAACCTGGCGAATGGCAACCGAGAGCGGATTTACGAAGGGGCGTATCATCTGTTGTACGGGATGCCGGTTCGCCCGCGGGCCGTCCCGTGGTGGCCGGGCAGGTACCAGGACTGTTCAAGCAGGTTGTACGGGATGCCGGTTCGCCCGCGGGCCGTCCCGCCGGTGCTGCCCGACCGCGTCGCCTGGCCGGGTCCGCAACACGCGTGGCAGCCGGTTCCACCCGGCGTTTTGTACAGTGCCGACATCTTCCAGAACGTGCCTCTGGCCGAGGAATTGAGGCAGAAAGCCCGGTATCTGCGCATTCTCAACCTGGACAATACGACCTTCACCTTGGGCAAGAAGATCCAAGATGCCGACAATCCGAGCTGCCAGCCCCACATGCATGCCGGCCCGCCCATGTCGCTGACGGTCAACGACGGCATCAAACGCGTGCTGGGCACCGTTCCGATCGGTCCCGACGGGTCCGTCTCGTTCGAGGCGCCGCCGAACACCGCCCTGCATTTTCAGATCCTCGACGACCAGCACCGCGCACTGCACACCATGCGGTCCTTTACGAACCTGATGCCCGGCGAGGTGCGTGGCTGCGTGGGTTGCCACGAGCAGCACAGCCGCACGCCGGCGGTCGCGTTGGGCACGTTAGCCGCCTACGCCGGTTCCCCGGCGCAGATCACCCCGTACCCCTGGGGGCCGGAACGGAGTCTCGGCTACGAGCGCGATATCCAGCCCCTGCTCGACCAATCCTGCGGCGCGTGTCATCAAGGCGAAGGCGAGGGCCGCGAGAAGCTCGACCTGACCTTGCGTCCCGGTGGGTTCGGCGTGTTTTCCGAGCCCTACGTTACGCTGACGTTGGGCCCGGGAGCGGGGCTCCACGGCAGCTTCCCTGCCCGGCGAACCGAACGCGGCATTGCCGGGGCGATCATCGCTCAACAAGCTCCGTGGCGACCGGAGGATTACACGACCGTGCCGCCGCTTTCCACCTTGTCTTACCGCAGCCAGTTGGTGGAAATCGCCGGCAGCGGCAAGCACCACGACGTCAAGATGGACCCGCAGGATCTTCTGAAACTGATTGTTTGGGTCGATACGCTCGCCCCCTACCGCGGCGAGCGCGAGGTGCGTGAAATGGCCGATCCCGACCCCACCCATCCGCTGTTTCAGAAATCAGACTATCCCCCCTCGGACATTACCGTCGAGTGCGTGTACTCCGAGTCGCCGTACCGCCCGCGCATGCGGACGGCGCCGCTGGTGAATCGGTCGTACCGGCAGGACGAGTTCCCGACGATGGAAAGCAGCTTGCCGCGGGACGCGCAAGGAAACATTGTCCCGCCCGTCGAGTTCCTGCCCGACGGGCGCCGCATCGAGCGTCCCTGGCCCCCGCAGGTCCTCCGCAGCGCGGCGATCAGCCTCCCGAGCCAATAGCCAAAAGCGGAGCTTCCGGACAGGCGTTCCCAGGCCGGAGCTTGAGAACGGGGAAGCCGCGCGGGCCCAGCTTGACCCCTCACAACAACTAAAAGGCAACGCCATGAGAACCAACGGCATCCTCCTCGTCTGCCTGCTGCTGGCCGCAGCGCCGGAGTTCATGGATGGCACCAGTCTCCGCCCGCTGGTCGAGGGCCGGGACGTGCCCTGGCGCGACGAACTGTTCCTGGAAGCCTGTTCACGCTGCGCGACAATCCGTTCCAAGAAGGCATCCGCACCAAGCGCTGGAAATACATTCGCATGTACGATGGCGTCGTGCGTTTCACCGAGCAGCACGTTGACACCGTCACGAAGGGATCTGTGATTCCCCGTCCTGGCAGATTCCCCCCGCGCAATCCGCGCCCTTTGCCAGTCGTGCGGAAGTCAAAACCGTATCAGGTAACGGAATGCCTGGCCGTCCGTCTTCCACCGTACGACCGGACCGTCCTGCTCCGGTGCGACCGGCGCCAGCGTCCGAGTACAGCCCACGATTGGTCCGAGACGCCGGCCAATAAGACGGACACCCCTGGTTTCCAGCATCAAGGCTTTGATTCCCCTGCCGCCATTTCCCTGCCCATCTCTTCTCGAATTCCGCACGAAACAGCTCCACTGGCTCGCGATGCAGCTCTTCCCCCAACACGCGCAAGTACGCCTCGCAGTTCTTCGGGCGTGTGAAGTGCCCTTTCGCGACGCTCATGAACGCTAATGGATTTGTGGCTCGTCGCCGGTGCCAAACGGGCTGCGACTTGATGGAACGTCGAGGCGGCGAATCATTATTAGCGTTCATCAGCGTAGATTAGCGGTTCCTTAATCGATCTCCACTTAGAACCTCGCAGCACCTCACGGCAAGTCGTTCGATGGCCGATGCATTCGGAGAAAACAAACCGCTGATGGACGCTAATGAACGCTAATGGATTGGAGCGTCGAGGCGGCGGATCATTATTAGCGCACATCAGCGTAGATTAGCGGTTCCTTAATCGATCCCGCTAATGGCATGTGGCGCAACTGCTTCGTTCCTGTCGGTTAATGCGATCCTAAGCAGCGCGTTAGTCCCAGAAAACCACCGGTTTTGGCACGCGACCATCGCCGACGGCACGTCCGGCGTGCGGCTGGTCGATATCGATCCGCCGTTTGCCACAAAACGCGAGTTCTCCGGGAAACCTGACGAACGCGCGTACCAGGACAGAGTTGAGGGAGGGGACGCGTCGTCGGCTATGCCGTGGCTGTCCAGTTGGCCAAGCTCGCCGGCATCCAGCCCGAGGCCCTCAAGCGAGCGAGTGCCCAGCGTGGTCGCACCTGGAAAACTTCCTTGACAAGCGTCGCAGGGAGAGGGGAAGATGACGGCTTGTCCAGCGGCAACCCGGCAAGCGAAGCAAGCGGCCGTAAGGACTTGCCGCACGCCTCACTCGTCGGCTCCGAGCGGAGGCGAGCGGGAGCAGGAGTTCGTTGCCGGGCATGGATCTGTTTGACACGGGCGGTCCTTGTAGGTTCGGAATAACACGAGTGAAGACCTTAACGGGGAGGCGATGCGATGAGCGAGGCGGTATCGAGGCGAGCGTTTCTGTCGGCCACTGCCGGAGTGGCGGCGGCCGGACTGACAAGTCGTTCAGTTCGGGGGGAGTCGGACACGACGGCGAAGCCCGGATCGCAGGCAGCTAATGAACGGGTAAGGCTGGGGGTCATCGGCTGTGGTCGGCGCGGGCGCCAGCTCATGCCGGTCTTCCGCAGGTTTAGCGACGTAGAGATCCCTGTGATCTGCGACGTCAACGGCCAGAGCCTGGACGAAGCTTATGAGCTTCTCGGACGCAAGCCCAATCGGGAGCGGGACTATCGAAAGATTCTCGATCGCAAGGACATCGACGCGGTGGTGATCGCCACAACCGAGCATTGGCACGGGCTGCCTTTCATCCACGCCTGCCAGGCCGGGAAGCACATCTTCGTGGAAAAGCCGCTTTCCCACACCGTGGTCGAAGGCCGCGCCATGGTCCAGGCCGCGAAAAAGGCCGGTATTATCGCCATGATGGGCACGCAGCAGCGCGGCCAGGAACATTACCCGCCCGCGGTGGAAATCGTTCAATCGGGACGCCTGGGCAAGGTTTCCCTGGTCGAATGCTGGAACTGCATGAAGTTCGGTAAAGGTTGGACCACGCCTGTGATTCAGGGCGATCCCCCGGATCACCTCGACTGGGACCGCTGGCTGGGGCCCGCGCCCCTGGTTCCGTTCGACTCGCGCCGGCTGGCGCACATGTTTTGGTTTGCTTACGGCGGCGGAATGATGACGAACTGGGGGCCGCACCATATCGACATCATTCTCTGGGCAATGCGGGTCGCGTCGCCTCGGCGGGCCAGTTGCCTGGGAGGTCAGTTTGTGCTCGAAGACCTCGGTGATACGCCGGACACACTCCAGGCCACTTGGGAGTTCCCCGACTTCTTGATGCAATACTGGCTCCGCGGACAAAGCAGGTTCCCCTCGCAACTCTCCCGGCCGTTCGACCACGGGATCGCTTTTTACGGAGACCAGGCCACCTTGCTCTTGGACCGCTTCGGGTACGAGGTGTATGACGAAAAGAACCTGAAACAACCGGCGGAGAAGGTGGGCCCCACGCCTCAGGATGGGCCGTGGCACCGGACGTTCGTGGACTGTGTGAAACAGGGGCGACAGCCGCCCGTGGACCTCGAACAAAGCCATCAGGCCACCGTGTGCGGCCACCTGGGCAACATTGCTTATCAGACGAAACGGACGATCTGCTGGGATGGCAAGAACGAGCAGATTCTGGGGGACGATGAGGCGGCCGCCATGCTGAGTCGCCCACGCCGCCCCGGGTATGAGCTGCCGGAAGTTTAGCAGTTAAGCAGACGAGGCAATTGTAGGTTGGCTCTCTGAGCCGACCGTGTAGCTTCGCTCTCCGAGCCAACGGTCTTGTGATTTGTTTGAACCGTTCAACGGAGTTGAAACGGCCCAAACTGGTCGGCTCGGAGAGCCAACCTACGAATCTCTTATGGAGGACCATTCACGATGCGTTACGTTGTCATCCTCGCCATATCGCTTGCCACGAGCGCGGCACCGGCTGCTGAGAAGGCCCAGAATTTCTGGGACCCGAACTACGTGGTATCTGAAACGACCGCTCGGGCCATCGACGAGGCCCTGCCGGACAAACCGGTCGTGGCGCCGGCCCGTCCACGCAAGCTGCTGGTCTATGGCCGCGTGCCGACTCACCCGGGGTCGGTAGCCTGTTGTTTCAAGGCCATCGAGGCGATGGGAAACAAAACCGGGGCCTTCGAAGCCGTCGCCAGTGGCGATCCGCTCGTGTTTCTGCCGGAGAATCTCCAGCAGTTCGACGCCGTGCTGATGAACAACACGCACGAGTCGCATCCCATGCTGCCTGTGAACTTCAAGACACTCAGCGACGAGCAGAAGGCGGCAGCCAGCCAGCGCGAAGCGATGCTCCAGAAGAGCCTGCTGGATTTCGTGGCCGGCGGCAAAGGGATCGCGGGAATTCACGGGGCGGTTGCCACGGGATGGGCAGAGTACCTGGAAATGATGGGCGGTCCGTTCGGCGGCCACGTGACGGGCCAGGTATGGGTCAAGCCCGTCGAGCCTGAACACCCGGTGTGCGCCCCTTTGAACGGAGAGAGTTTCCAGCTCTTTGACGAGATCTACGTGTCGAAGGCGCCTGATTTCCGCAAAGGGTTGCGAGTCCTCTTGACCCTCGACTTGGAGAAGATGGCCGATCCGAGCAAGCGTCGGAACGGCGGCGTGCGGGTCGAAATCTACGGCGGTGGCGCGACGCCCGATCTGAGCATTCGCGAGGACGGCGACTACGTGATCAGTTGGGTCCGTCGCTACGGCAAGGGGCGGGTATTCTATTGCTCGCTGGGTCACGAGCCGTCGAGCTACTACAACCCGCACGTGCTGCGGCATTACCTGGCCGGGATTCAGTTTGCTTTAGGTGATTTGGAGGCTGATGCCGTTGCGGGTGCGAACGCCGTTGCAGAAGCGCTCCGTGGCCACATCACCTCCATTGCGTCCGAGTCGTCTGTAGATCGACTGGCGCGCCACAAGAAGATCGCCCAGCGGCGCTCCGGGCCGATCGTGATTGTCCATCGCGGCGCGTGGGCACTGGCCCCCGAAAACACGCTGGAGGCTTACGCCGCCGCGATGGATCAAGCCGGAAAATAGAGATCCCGATAAGAGACTTCGCCATAATGGATGTCGACATCAAACTTCTGATCAGCAGCCTCATTCTCGCGGCAGTGCTCTTGGGCTGCGGCCGGAGAGCCGATCCGCCGGCATCTCCTGAGACGGAGGACCCGCCGCCGGTTCTGGTCCAAGCACAGCCTGGTGCTCGGGGAGGCTTCGCCGCTGGTCTGGGTGGTGGAGCCGGAATCGAACGACTCGGCCGCCGCACCCGGAGAGTACCCGGTCCGCGTCAAACGTGTATGGCTGGATGTGGCAATGCAGGGCCCGGACGACCCTCGCACGGAGTTCCTCGGTCCCCGGGACGCGGAAGGACTTATGCCCCTGAAGCCCGGCCAGTTGGTCGTCGTGGAAGGGAATGAACGCATCACTCCCGGGCGTTCCGTAAAGATCGTGAAGACATGGCGCTGATCGAAGCATTCACCCGCAATCCGGTAAAGGTCGCCGTCGGCGTGCTGCTGACGGTGCTGTTTGGCGTGGTGGCCCTGCTGCGCATGCCGATTCAGCTCACCCCGGAAGTCGAGATTCCCAGGATTTCGATCTCGACGCGCTGGCCGGGCGCCAGCCCGGAGGAGGTCGAGCGGGAGATTATCCAAGAGCAAGAGGAACGGCTCCAGAGCGTCGAGGGCGTGACCAGGATGTCCTCTCAGTGCAGCGACTCGCAGGGGGTGATTACGCTCGAATTCCAGGTGGGGACGGATCTGAGCGAGGCGATGGTCAAGGTTAATTCGCGGCTCGGGCAGGTTGCCGAGTATCCTGAAGATGCCAGGCAGCCCCGTCATCACGACCGCCTCAAGCTCCGCCTTCACGTTCATCGCCCTTTTCGTCCTCCGCCCGCGAACGGCATCGCCCGAAGAGATTGCCGCGTTCTTGGCCCGCGAAGAGAACCGCGACCTGCGAGACCTGTTGCGGCCGGTTCAAGCGGCGCAGAACTCCCAATTGGCGGCCTACCGCCTGGCGAACCTGGTTGCGCAACAGCCGGAAATCGAGCCGCGCGTGCGGGAGTTGCTGCCGCCGAAGATGGAGATTCACACCTTTCGCGAGTTCGCGGAAGACTACATCTACTCGGCCATTCGTCTGCTCGACGGTGCCATCGTCGTCGGCGGACTGTTGACGGTGGGCGTCCTGCTCCTGTTCCTGCGAAGCGTCCGGCCCACCGCCGTGGTTGCCTTGGCCATTCCGATCAGTGTTATCGGCACCTTCCTCATGCTCCACTTGCTGGGGCGTTCCCTGAACGTCATCAGTTTGGCCGGGCTGGCGTTTGCCGTGGGGATGGTGGTGGACAATGCCGTCGTCGTGCTCGAAAACATCTACCGCCATCACCAGGCGGGCGAGGATCCGTTTCGAGCTGCGGTGCTGGGCACGGCGGAAGTTTGGGGAGCGGTGCTCGCCTCGACGCTGCCCACCCTTGCAGTGTTCGTGCCGGTGTTGTTCGTGCAAGAGGAGGCCGGCCAGCTTTTCCGCGACATTGCCCTGGCGATCAGCTCCGCGGTCGGACTCTCGCTGCTGGTCTCCATCACCGCCATTCCTCCCGCCGCGGCTCGGATTCTCCAGTCTGCCCGGAGCCGATCGTCGGCCGACGAACGCCTTGCGGCGTCGCCACTCCCGGCAGGGCCCGCAAACGACGACATCTCGGCTCCAGCGGGCCAACCGGCCCTTCTGCTTCGGGCGGTGGATGCTGTGGCCGAGAGATTCGTGGGCGGTGTGATGGCCGTGAATGCCTGCTTGCAGCGAAGCGTTCCGCTGCGCGTGGCCACGGTCTGCCTGTTCACCGGCGCTTCCCTGGTGCTGAGTTTCCTGATGATGCCGAAGGTCGAGTACTTGCCGATGGGAAACCGCAATCAGATCATCGGCCAGGTGGCGCCGCCACCCGGATACAACCTCGACCGGATGTTGGAACTTGGGGAAAAGCTGGAGGACGACGCCAGGCCCTATTGGGACGTCGACCGCGGCGCCCGCGGCAGCGAGCACCTCGCCTATCCGCCGGTCGATGACTACACCGTGTTGATCGACTTGACCATTGCAGCCGGTGAAGCGTCGGCCGGGCGACTGGAGGATCTGCCCGGACTGCCTGTGCATACCCTTTCAGGAAAGCTGACCCGCTTGGAGGGGCTGCCCGACGCGAGTTTTGCCGGCAGTGCCGAGGCGATCTTTCGGCGCGAACGCCAGCGAGCGTTGGCGATTTCGGTCGCGCCGCCGGATGAGATGCCGTTGGAGCAGGCGATGGATTTGATCGAGAACGGGATTGTCGAGCCGCTGCGTCAAAACGGCCAGATCGGCGAAGCCTATGAGATCAGGCTGTCGGGCACCGCCGACAAGCTGGCGGCCACATGGCAAGCCCTGCGCTGGAACCTGGTTTTGGCGGCCCTGATTACCTACTTGCTGATGGCCGGGTTGTTCGAGTCATGGCTCTATCCGCTGGTGATCATGTTCAGCGTGCCGTTCGGTGCCGTGGGCGGGTTTCTCGGACTGGCAGCCCTCAACGGCTATCTGGGCCTTTGGCCCCACGGTGGCGTTCAATCGCTCGACGTCGTTACGATGCTGGGCTTCGTGATCCTCATCAGAACCGTCGTCAACAACGCGATCCTGATTGTCCACCAGTCCCTCAACCACATGCGCCGAGATGAAATTAGTCCTGACGATGCGATCTTGATGAGCGTGCGCACGCGGATGCGGCCGATCTTCATGACGACTTTGACCACGGTCTTGGGGCTCTTGCCGCTGGTGTTGTTTCCCGGTGAAGGGAGCGAGCTGTACCGTGGTTTGGGCGCGGTAGTGTTGGGCGGCCTGCTGGTTTCCACGCTGTTTACTCTGGTGCTGGTGCCGACTGTGTTCCGTCTTGTCCTGGAGGCGAGGACCGCGTTGCTGCGCCCATAAAAAGTCGAGCCAAGAAACGCGAGCAGCTCGTAGGAAGAGAGGTCGTTATGATTCGGATTCGGCTGAGCTTGTTTGCCACCCTTGTTTTCACCGCCGTTACACCGGCGCTGGCCGAATTGTGGCCGTCGGACCGCGATGCCGTGCGGTTGCCGGCCCGGCCGTTTGAGCTTCAGGACGTGCGGCTCTTGGATGGTCCGTTTCGCGACGCGATGGAGAAAACGCGGAATCGCCACGCGCGACAGTCTGTCGAGGTCGTGCTGCGTCTGAAGGGGCAGAAGTCCCCGTCAAACCTCACGATCCACACGCTCACCAGCCCGGACATCCACAGCGTCAATACCTGGGAACGCCCTGACGAAGTGCGGTCTCGTGTGCGTGCGGTCGCGGAATCGTCCGCGTCGATCACGTTGCCCCCGCACTCGGTGAACATCTTCGAGTTCCCTTTGCCCACCAATGACTGAAAGAGGTGCCCCATGACGACGGTACTATCGAGACGAACGTTCCTGTCGGCAACCGCGGGAGCCACGGCGGTCGGTCTGACGGGCCCCGCGGTTCGGGCCGACGGCAAGGCCGCGGTCCATGAACGAGTGAGGCTGGGCCTCATCGGCTGCGGGAGGCGCGGCCGCCAGCTCATATCCGCATTTGGCAAGTTCGGCGACGTGGACCTTCCCGTGATCTGGGATGTCAACGACAAGAGCATGGACGAAGCTTACGAACTCCTCGGACGAAAACCCGAGCGGGAGCGGGACTATCGGAAGATCCTCGATCGGAAGGACATCGACGCGGTGGTGATCGCCACGACGGAGCACTGGCACGCTCTCCCGTTCATTCACGCCTGCCAGGCCGGGAAGCACATCTTCGTGGAGAAGCCGCTTTCCCACACCGTCGTCGAAGGGCGGGCCATGGTCCGGGCCGCGAAAAAAGCCGGGATCATCGCCATGATGGGTAGCCAGCAGCGTGGTCAGGAACATTATCGGCCCGCCGTGGAACTCATTCCGTCGGGGCGCTTGGGCAAGATCTCGCTGGTGGAGTGCTGGAACGTGATGAAAATCGGCTGGAAGACGCCCGTGGTCCAGGGGGACCCGCCCACCACGACGCGACTGGCGACTGAGAAGCCCCGAAATCCCTGGGGTCCGAACGAGGACGCGTTGCTAGAGGCGTGGTGCCCGTGAACAACATCTTTGGACCTGCTGCGAAGGAAACCAATTTGCGGGACCTTTCGTCAACCGAATCTCCACAGTATCGTAAGAGGACGGCCCTTCATCCCTGGGAGACGAAACGATGAACAACGATCGTGTTGGCTGCGGTTTACGCCGAGTTGCGATTCGCCTCCTGTTGGTCGTCTTCCTGAGCATGTGCCCGGGATCCTTCCTGGCGGCGGAATACCGGCTCTATTGGGGCGACGTGCACACGCACACGCATCTCTCGGACGGAACGGGAACACCCGATCAACTGCTGAGCTGCGCGCGGGACTCGGCACACCTGGACTTCGTCATCCTCACCGACCACGACTTCGGCAACGGCCCGCCGTGGCGAATGTCCCAAGCGGCCTGGAACCAGATCCAGGACAAGGTCGAGCAGTACACTGTCGAGGGCAAATTCGTCGCGATTGCCGGGTACGAATGGACGTCGCAAGCCAAGTACTGGACCGACGTCGGGCCGAACAAGCCCTCCGAGCGGCTCTTTCCGGGGCCGCCGAAGTTCTACAACCACAAGAACGTCTATTTCCCGGCCCGGGTCGAATCCCTCTTTAGCGCCAAGGATCCTGCCTACCATACGCCCGACCTGCTGGCCGAGGCGGTGCGCAAGCATGGAGGCTTGATCCAGAACAACCACCCCTTTGTTTTTGGGGGCAACGAGACGAGAGATCAGTGGGAGTATGCCTCGCGCCACCGCGACGTCATCGTCAACACCGAGATAGGCCCAGACACGAGCCGCTACCAGGGCAAGACCTACCAACTGAATTGGGAACAGGGTCTGCGCGAGTTTCTTAACCGGGGCGGCAAGACCGGCTTCGTCCGGGGAACCGATACGCACGAAGGGAAGCCGGCGGCGCGGACCGCGGTATTGGCGGAAGCGCTGACGCGAGAGGCCATCTTCGAGGCGCTGCGGAACCGGCGCAACTATGCGGTATCGCACGCCCGCATCGAGTTGGATTTTCAAATCAACGGCCATCGGATGGGCGAAGAGATCGTCACCCGCGAGAAGCCGGAGATCGCCGTGTCGGTCACCGGCACCGCCCCGATCGCCGAGGTGGCCATCATCCGCGACGGTTCGGTGCTGCACCGCGTGACGCCGAATATGCTTGAAGTCAAGTTTACGTTTCGGGACGATTCGTTCCAGCAGTCCAGCTACTACTATCTCCGCGCCGTGCAGAGCGACGCGGATGAGCATGGCAATCCCTCCCGCGCCTGGTCCAGCCCAATTTGGGTCAAGCACCAACGCGCGACCGCCGAGACTGACCAACGTGCTGCAGCCAACCCCGTCGCGGGATCGCTGAAGGGGTACATCACTTCCATTCCGCCCGAGTCGGCAGAAGATCGCGAAGCGCGCCATAAGAAGATTGCCCAGCGGCGCTGCGGGTCCATCGTGATGGTGCATCGCGGCGCGTGGTCCCTGGCGCTCCGGGTCGATAGCCGGTCCTTGGAGGAACTCTCAAGATTCCTTGCTGCCAATTTTCCGGAGCGCACGAATCTCGAGGGGGACTTGCCGCACCAACAACAGCGGGCACGCCGGATTCTCGAGCGAGCGTGGGTTGCGCAGCAGATCGGGCAAATGGGAGACCGATCGGCGCGCGCCGTCCAATGGCTCGAAGAACTGGTTGCCCATCGCACCCTGCATCACGACGGGGCCTATCGTGGCCTGGACGGCGTCATGGCAGCTCGCGCGCTGGGCGTGTTGGGAGCGACCGAATCCGTGCCCTTCCTGGTGCGGACGTTTCTCGCGGTCGACCCGGAATTGAAGGCAATGGTCAAGCCGCCGGCCAACTACCCTTACGCCTGGGCCGATACTCGGCTGAAGCAGGAAATCATTTGCGCCCTGGGGGAACTGCCTTGTGAAGAGAGCAAGAAATTTCTGCGCGAGTATTTGGCAATGGACGAGGCGACTGCGGGCAAGTCCGCATCGCCCGCGTTCGAAGAAGCCACGCGGGCTTTGCTCCGCCAGGAGGTCACGGCAGACGAAGTGCAATGTCTTTTGCGGAGCACGAATCCCGCCGTCCGTGGCACAACGATTCTGGTGTGTCTGGATGATCAGACAGCGAGCCGCGATTCTTCGCTCGTGAAAATTATGCCTTGGACCCGAGAACTGCCAAGAGCTGGGAGATAAAGCCATAATGAGACCACACCGGGTTCACCCAGACCTGGCCTGCCTAAACAATCAGGGAACGTGAAATGGCTCGTACTGAAGAGACACGACGCGATTTTATCAAAATCGCTTCGGGGGCAGTCGTGAGCGGTTGCGTTGCTTCGACCGCTCGGCCCGATACGCATCCGGCGGCCAAGGTGCTCAACTACAGCCCCGGCATGAACTACCGTCGGCTGGGCAAGACGGAGTTTAAAGTCCATGAGGCTCATCAGATTCGCCGCCATCCTCGCCTTGGCTTCCACGGCCGGGGCTGCCGAGAGTGAAAGGGCCCGTTTCCGCGGCCCCAACGGCAGCGGCATCAGCGAAGCTGCGATGGTGCCCGCGAAATGGACCGAACGGGACTACAACTGGAAGGTCAAGCTGCCCGGCATCGGCCATTCATCCCCGGTGGTTTGGGGTGAGCGGATCTTCGTGACCAGTGGTCATCCGGAGACGGCGAAACGGATCATCCTGTGCCTCCATCCGGCGGACGGACGTGTGCTGTGGCAGCGTGAATACCCGTCGCGAACCTACGAGGAACACCGGGACCACTGCTACGCCACGGCCACGCCAGCCGTGGACGCCGAGGGCGTCGTCGTCACGTGGACAACGCCCGCACAGGTCGTCTTGCTGGCCTTGGATCTGGACGGCGGCGAGGTGTGGCGGCGCGACTTCGGACCGTTCGTGACGGAATCGGGCTGCAGTGGCGTTTCGCCGATCCTGGTCGAGAATCTGGTGCTCCTGGCCAACGATCAGGACGATCTGAGCGTGATCCTGGGCCATGAGAAAGACCCGCCTGGCCCGGCCGGCAAGAGCACCTTGATCGCCGTCGATCGCCAGAGCGGTCAGACGCGATGGCAAATCGAGCGTCCGACTTTCATGGCAGGTTTTGGGGACACCCTGCATGCATCCAACAGAGGACGGGCGGCAGGAGTTGATTCTCGCCAGCACCGCGCGCGGTATCACCGGAGTTGATCCGCAAACGGGCCGCATCAACTGGGAACTCAACCAGCAACTGCGTGACCGGACGATCAGCTCGCCCATCGTGGGATCCGGCCTGATGTTTGCGGGATCGGGTGTCAGCATCCGCGGAGAACGACTGATCGGCGATCCCCTGAAGCGGGCGTTCTTGCAACGCGACCTGTGGGCCGTCTTCGATCATGTCGTGGGACAGAACATCGCCCGTCTTAACGATCCGGAATTGGCCCGGCGCCACCCGACCGTCCCGGACTACCAAGTGAGCACGTTCGGGAGCGCGGATCATAAACTCGGACCAGAAGAACTCCAGGCAGAGCCGGCATGCATCGCGCGTCGCGAGACCCTCTGCCGGAAACTGGCCGTCGTCATCAAGCGGCTCGCGTTGCCGAAGCAGACGCTCGAAGCCTTGCCCGACCGAGGGCTATGCCCATCAACTGCGCGAAAACGGCGTGCGGTTGGTGAAATTCGACAATGTCCAATTGACCTGTTCCGTACCCGACCACGCGCACCTGCCCGGCGACTATTCGACCGAGCCCATCGCGAACTCGCTGATCGAGTTCTACCGCTCGCTCGATCGCGAGTGTCCCGACGTGTTCATCATGCTCTATTGGTATTATCTCTCGCCCTGGTGGCTGCAGTATGCCGACACCGTGTTCGACGTGGGCATGCACATGGAAGGCGCCAGCTTCTCGCCCGATCCCGCCCTCCGGGCCCGCGACAGCGTTACGCGCCGGCTCGATCGCGGCCGCTGGATGCTGAAGGACTGGCCCACCCTGGGCTGGGATACCCTCGGCATCTGGCTTTCCGACTGGCCGTGGAACAGTCGCATCGGCAAAGAGGCATGGCAGGGCGGCGTGATCATGGACATCAGCCGCGGGCACCTGCTGGCGCAGCTCTGGTCGGACACGCCCTACCTGTCGCCCGACGAGCGGCGGCAGATGGCGGACTTTGTTGCCGTGCTGAAAGCGCAGCCCGACCTTTTCCGGAACTCGCGATTCATCCTCGGCAACCCCTGGATGGACGAGCCGTACGGCTACTGCTGCACGGACGGCCAGCGTGCATTTCTGGCGATCAACAACGGGGTGTGGGAGGACAGCACGCTGGCTCTGGAACTGAACTCCGCGTGGGGACTGCCCGACGGCAAACGCTGGAACTTGTATCGCTGGTGGCCGGACGCGGCCCAGTTGGGCGGCGAACACGGCTCGCAAGCCAGCCTCGCGCTGCGGCCGTTCGACATCGTGCTGTTCGAAGTCGTGCTGGCCGGCGAGCCGCCGACGCTCGACCGCCATTTCGAGCTGCAGGCCATGCCGGCCGACTTTGCACAGCCAAGCGGTGCTGTGCCGATCACCAGCGACACCCCGGATGATTCCCGGGAAGACGACTCGGTCGCGTGGACACCGCTTGGGCCGAACGAGTTTCGATCCACGGGTGGCGCCACGCTGGCAAAGCTGGCGGACGGTTCGCTGCTTGCCGGGAGTGAGAACCCGCCACAGGACAGTTACGTCATCAAGACTGGTAGCTCGGCGGGCACGATCACTGCGATTCGACTGGAGACGTTGCCCGACGACAGCCTGCCGCACAAGGGCCCCGGCCGCGCGGTGAACGGCAACTTTACACTCACGGAGTTCACGGTATCTGTCGCCGGACAGCCTGTCCGCATCGCGCGAGCGCGAGCCGACTTCTCCCAAACCAGCTATGGTGGCTGGCCGGTCGACGCGGCGATCGACGGAGCGTCGGAAACCGGCGGGGGCATCGATCCAGCCGAGGGCCTCCGCCACGTCGCCGTCTTTGAACTGGAGCGGCCCCTTTCCTGCGTGTCCGATACGGTCCTCGAATTCCGCCTCGATCACGCCGGCCGACAGCACAGCATCGGGCGATTGCGACTGTCCGCGACGTCGGCCAAACCTCCCATCCCTGTACCTCCGTCCGAGACGCAGTTTGTCGTACGCGGCATCGTGCCGCCGAGCAAAATCGGCGGCCTACTTGCCGTGAGTGACGCGTTTTTCGTCCAGTCGAATCCTTACTGGACGCTCCACTGCAAGAACGGCTTCACCATCTCCGGCACGCTGGGCGGTCAGCCCACCGAATTTGAACCCGCGATCAACAACGGCATGTATCGCGCCCCGTGGCAGACGTGGCGGCTGCGCATCGGGCCGTCCGACACGCCGCAGCCGTTCGAGTTGCGTCTTACCAGTTCGCTGCCGCCAAACGTGGAACACCGTTGCCGGGCGCATTTCCTGCCGACTGGCGATGACTAACACCCCAGACACGCAGACGCCGACGAGTACGAGCCAGCCCGTCATGGTCAACAGGGCTTGACGGAGGCTGTGCTATATGTAGACTTTGTATTGCCCGTAGAACAATGGGAACGATACCATGCATCTCGCCACCGTCGAGCGTCGGCCGCGCGCCCCCAGCACCGATTGCTGCTTGGCCATTCTGGAGACGCTCAGTCGGCATCGCGAAGGCCTCACGCTTTCCGATATCCACCGGATACTGGACGTGAGCAAGAACATGGCGTTTCGCATTCTGAGCGACATGACCGACCGGGGGTTCGTGGTTCGGGATTCCCGCAAGGTGTACTTTCTAAGCGACAAGCTGTTGCAGCTGGCGACGCCGCGAGTCGCAGGACGGAACCTGGTCGACGAGGCCGCCGCGGTCGTCCACGCCTTGCGCGACGATTGCCGCGAGAGTGTGGGGCTGCTGGTTCCCAGCGGCGACGAGGCGGTACTGATCTATTTCCTGCCTTCGCTGTACCCTGTGCGGCTGATCTTTGATTTGGGCCTTCGGTTACAGTTGTACTGCAACGCTCCCGGCAAGGTCTTTCTCGCATTCGGCGATGAAGGGGAGCGATGCCGTCGTTTGGCAGGTCAGTTGTTGGTGCCGCGCACGTCGCACACGATCACCGATGCGAGGCAGCTGCAGCTCGAGTTGGCGCAGGCCTGCCGCGAGGGGTATACAGTGGATCGCGGTGAAGACATCGAAGGGGCCCATTGTGTGGCCGCTCCGGTGTTCGATCGCGACAACCGGCTCGTCGCCGCTGTGGTGATCGCGGCGCCCGGTCAGCGAATGCCGGTCGCCATGTTCCCCGAACTGGGAGAAAAAGTTGCTGCGGCGGCCTCGGCGCTGGGCGACAGGCTTGGGGGTTGACCATCCGATTTGACGTATTGAAGGGGAGGATAGCATGAGCAGAGTCCGCATGTCCTGCAGCCGATGGTTCAGGACCGTCGCCGTGGTTTCTATCATCTGGCTCGTCGCCGCCGAGATCGTCATGGCCCAAGCGGCAATCCGTTCAGCGCCGGGGCCGCGTCTGTCGAAGGCCCAATGGATTTGGGACCGGGCGCATACGGGCAACTCGGGCAAGTTCAGCTGTTTTTTCCGGAAGTCGTTCGAACTGGAGGGGCGGCCGTCGGCGGGCATCGCGCTGGTGACGGCCGACAACAACTTCGAGTTTTACGTCAACGGGACGCTCGTCGGTTCCGACGCCAACCCAGCCGGTACCGGCTGGAACGTCGTCGAATGGTACGAGATCGGCCACCTGCTGCAAGCAGGCAAGAACGTCCTGGCAGTCAAGGGCGTGAACTGGGGGCAATGGGGCGGGCTGACGGTGGCCGTGCGCGTTCGCCACGACGGGGCCGGCGGCGATCTTGAGCTGTGGTCCGACGAAACCTGGCGAATGACAACCGTCCCGACGGCTCGCTTTGCGGATGTCGAATTCGACGATCGTGATTGGAGGCCCGTCGACGTCCTTGGCGCCATGGGGGTCCAGCCGTGGGGAATGTTGGCGGGCGACGAGGCGGGCGAGCACCTGCCCCGCGCCGTGCGTTTGGGCCTGGAGGAGCCGGAGACCCGCACGCTGAGTTCCGCCGAAGCCGACGAGTTGTTGGAAGACGAGTGGATCTACCAAGCCGAGGGGAAGCCGCTGGGACAGCGAGCCGTCGACGAGATCGGCTGGGCCCGCGAGATGGTCGCCCGGTTGCAGGCGGCTCGCCAGCCGACGGACCTCCGCGGCGAGTTGGCCCGGCTCGACGCGCTCGCGGCAGAGCTGGCCGCCGTACCGGCCGACTCGCCCGAGGCTCGGACGTTGTACCTCGAAGTCCGACGCGTCAAACGGCAGATCCTGTTTTCCGACCCCGCCGTCGACTTCTCGCAACTCGTCTTTATCGACGTACCGGAGCGTTATCCTCACGAGTCGATGCATCGCGTGTACCCGCAGGCACAACTGAACTGTGTGCGGCTGTTGGTGCTGGAAGGCTTGCATCCGGGGGGCAAGATCCGAAAGCTGGGCGAAACCTTGGGGCCGGGCTGGCACTGGCGCCCCGATGTTTCCTTCGACGGCCGGCGCGTGCTGTTCTGCTTCCGCCCGGCGGACCAGAAGACATTTCACTTGTACGAGGTGGGGGTGGACGGCGCCGGGTTGCGCCAACTGACCGACGCCGACTACGACGACATGGATCCCATCTATCTGCCCGACGGCGGCATCGCCTTCATGACCACACGCGGGAACAGCTACGCGCGCTGCGTGGTGGGGCATCCCAGCACGCTGTTGGCACGCTGTGACGCGGACGGCCAGAATATCTACATCCTCAGCGGCGGCGGCGAGCCGGAGTACACCCCCGCGCTGCTGCCCGACGGCCGCATCCTGTATACTCGCTGGGAATACACGGACAAGGACCTGTTCCACATCCAGAGCCTGTGGACGGTGAATCCCGACGGCACGGGGACCAGCGTCTTCTGGGGCAACCAGAGTTACTGGCCCGACCTGCTGATGGAGGCTCGACCCATTCCGGGCAGCCGCCGGGTGATGTTTGGTGCCCACGGCCATCACGAGGTGTATTGGGGCGGCGTGGGGATCCTGGATATCACCGAGGGATTCAACTATCCCGACGGGCTGACAAAGGTGACGCAGGAATTGCCTTGGATCGAGGTTGGCAACGGCCCGGCCGAACGCATGGAAACGGACCGTTATCATTCCTCCGGCGTGTACGGGGGATACAAGTCGCCTTACCCGTTGAGCAACGAGTTGTTCCTGGTGTCGATTCGGCGGAGCATGCCGACGCAGGTCTATCAGACGCGCACCAACGCCAGCCGGTTCAAGCTGTTCTTGATGGACATTTACGGCAATCGGGAGCTGATTTACGAAGGGGCGTATCATCTGTTGTACGGGATGCCGGTTCGCCCGCGGGCCGTCCCGCCGGTGCTGCCCGACCGCGTCGCCTGGCCGGGTCCGCAACATGCGTGGCAGCCGGTTCCGCCCGGCGTTTTGTACAGTGCCGACATCTTTCAAAACGTGCCTCTGGCCGACGAGTTGCGGCAGAAAGCCCGGTATCTGCGCATTCTCAACCTGGACAATACGACCTTTACCTTGGGCAAGAAGATTCAAGATGCCGACAATCCGAGCTGCCAGCCCCACATGCATGCCGGCCCGCCCATGTCGCTGACGGTCAACGACGGCATCAAACGCGTGCTGGGCACCGTTCCGATCGGTCCCGACGGGTCCGTCTCGTTCGAGGCGCCGCCGAACACCGCCCTGCATTTTCAGATCCTCGACGACCAGCACCGCGCACTGCACACCATGCGGTCCTTTACGAACCTGATGCCCGGCGAGGTGCGTGGCTGCGTGGGTTGCCACGAGCAGCACAGCCGCACGCCGGCGGTCGCGTTGGGCACGTTGGCCGCCTACGCCGGTTCCCCGGCGCAGATCACCCCGTACCCCTGGGGGCCGGAACGGAGTCTCGCCTATGAACGCGACATCCAGCCCCTGCTCGACCGATCTTGCGGGGCGTGTCATCAGGGCGAAGGCGAAGGCCGCGAGAAGCTCGACCTGACCTTGCGTCCCGGTGGGTTTGGCGTGTTTTCCGAGCCCTACGTCACGCTGACGTTAGGCCAGGGAGCGGGGCTCCACGGCAGCTTCCCTGCCCGGCGGACCGAACGTGGCATTGCCGGGGCGATCATCGCTCAACAAGCGCCATGGCGACCGGAGGATTACACGACCGTGCCGCCGCTTTCCACCTTGTCGTACCGCAGCCAGTTGGTGGAAATCGCCGGCAGCGGCAAGCACCACGACGTCAAGATGGACCCGCAGGATCTTCTGAAGCTGATCGTTTGGGTCGATACGCTCGCCCCCTACCGCGGCGAGCGCGAGGTGCGCGAAATGGCCGATCCCGACCCCGCCCATCCGCTGTTTCAGAAATCGGACTATCCCCCCTCGGACATTACCGTCGAGTGCGTGTACGGCCAGTCGCCATACCGCCCGCGTATGCGGACGGCGCCGCTGGTGAATCGGTCGTACCGGCAGGACGAGTTCCCGACGATGGAAAGCCGCTTGCCGCGCGACGCGCAAGGAAACATTGTTCCGCCCGTCGAGTTCCTGCCCGACGGGCGCCGCATCGAGCGCCCCTGGCCCCCGCAGGTCCTCCGCAGCGCGGCGATCCGTCTCCCGAGCCAATCGCCGAACGCGGAGCTTCCGGACAGTCGTTCCCAGGCCAGAGATTGAGAACGGGGAAGCCGCGCGGGCCCAGCTTGACCCCTCACAACAACGGAAAGGCAACGCTCCGCCCCCGCTCCGAAGAAGACCAAGAGTGCCACGAAATGAAACGATGCCCCCACTTGGCTTGACACCGTCACGAAAGACTCTATTGATGACACTTTGCCACCTGTTGTTCCTTGCGTTGACATCACCGCTCGTCGCCGCGGAGCCACCCCCCCCGCAGGAACATGCGGCAGACATTCTGCACGTCTCCGGGATCAAGGGCGGCCTCATCGTCCACGTCGGCTGCGGTGACGGCACGCTGACGGCGGCGCTGCGAGCCAACGACCGTTTCCTCGTCCACGGGCTCGACACGGACCCGCACCAGATCGAGGCGGCACGGAAACATATCCAGTCGCTTGGCTTCTACGGCAACGTTGCGGTCCAGCCGTGGGCGGGCGATCGGCTGCCTTACGTGGACAATTTTGTCAACCTCCTCGTCATCAGCGACCCGACGCGCGTGACACGCGACGAGCTTCTGCGGGTGCTCGTTCCCGACGGCGTCGCGATCTGTGTCGATCCGAAATCTCACCTCTCCGATTTGACATTGCGCAAGCCGCGCCCCGACGACATCGACGACTGGACCCACTTCCTCCACGGCCCCGACAACAACGCCGTTGCGCGTGACAGCCGCGTGGACATTCCGCGTTCCATCCAGTGGGTCAGCGAACCGCGCTGGGGCCGCAGTCACGAGGAACTCGCCAGCCTGAGTGCCGCCGTCACCGCCCGGGGCCGCCTGTTCTTCATCGTGGACGAGGCGCCGCTGGCTTCGATCCGGTTTCTGAGCGATTGGAAACTGGTCGCCCGGGATGCCTTTAACGGCACGCTGCTCTGGAAACGCCCGATCGGCGGGTGGGTCGATCATCTGCGTCATTTTCGTTCCGGACCGGCGCACCTGCCGCGCCGCCTGGTGGCCGTGGGCGAACGCGTCTATCTTACGCCGAGCCTCCAGGGAGCGGTGGTCGCCTTGGATGCCGCGACCGGCCAGACGGTACACCAGTACGCCGGCAGCGAGAACACGGAGGAAATCCTCGTCGCCGACGGCGTGCTGTATCTCGCCGTAGGCACCTCCGAAGAAAACCGCCGCGGCGGCGGACTGTTCGCGCGCGGCGAGCCGGCTCCGACGGCCTTCCGGTTCCTCACGGCGATCGAAGCCGACACGGGAAAGTCCCTGTGGAAGAAAGATCTCGACAAAGACGAGAGCCTCCTGCCGCTGACGTTGGCGGTGAAGGCCTCGCGCGTCTGCTACCAGACTTCGTCCGGCATCGCCTGTCTCGACGCCCGCACCGGCAATCAACTCTGGCAAACCGCACGACCGACTCCGGCCAAACGCATGGCGTTCTCCGCGCCCACGCTGGTGGCTACGGACGAGGTGATCCTCTTGGCCGACACCGATGTCGGCCAGACCGCGGATGACCAACCGGCCGCCGGCCCGGTGGAATGGGGCGTTCACGGCTGGAACGAGCCGGGCTTCCCGCGGCAGCGCAAGAGCACGCTTCGCGCGTATGCCGCCCGCGACGGACGGGAATTGTGGTCGGCGCCGTGCCGCGAAGGCTACAACTCGCCCGTCGATCTCTTCGTCATCGGTGGCGTGGTCTGGGCGGGCCCCGATTTTCAGGGACTCGACCTGAAGACCGGCGCGGCCGTGAAACACATCAACACCCAAGGCCCTCGGGTCGGCATGCCCCATCATCGCTGTTACCGCAACAAGGCCTCCGAGCGATTCATCTTTACCGGCAAGTCGGGCATCGAGGTACTGAGCCTCGACAGCGGCTGGTTGAGCAACAACAGTTGGATTCGCGGCACCTGCCAGTATGGAATTCTTCCCGCCAACGGCTTGCTGTACGCGCCGCCCAATGCCTGCGCGTGTTTCCTGACCGTAAAGGCGGATGGTTTCTTCGCCGCCGCGCCGCAACGCGACCCGACCGGCCGCATGCCGTTTCCCGATCAGCCCGTCCTGGAAACAGGCCCCCTGTATGGCAAACTCCCGTCCACCCCGCGTCCGGCCGCCGCCGGCCAGTGGCCCATGTATCGCCACGATCCCCACCGCAGCGGCGCGGGCGCCAGCGCGATTCCCGACGCCGTTCGGGAACACTGGAGTGCGTCGCTCGGCGGCAAGCTGACCCAGCCCGTCATTGCCGACGGAACCGTTTTCGTTGCTTCGACCGATGCGCACCTCTTGCACGCGCTGGCCGCCGAGGACGGCCGCGAAGTCTGGCGGTTCACCGCCGGCGGCCGCATCGACAGCTCGCCGACGGTCTGGAACCAGACCGTCATCTTTGGTTCCGCCGACGGATGGATCTATTGTGTCGGCGCGGCGGACGGCGGGTTGGTGTGGCGGTTCCGCGCCGCGCCCGCCGAACGGCTGGTGGGCGTGCACGGCCAACTCGAATCGATCTGGCCGGTTCACGGCGCCGTGCTGATTCAGAACGACACGATCTACGCGACCGCCGGCCGCTCGTCGTATCTCGATGGCGGCATCGTGTTGTATCGGCTCGATCCCGCGACCGGCGAGGAGCTGTCCAAGACCACGCTCTACCACCTCGATCCCGACACGGGCGCGCAACTCGTACCCGAAGCCCAATTCAACATGGAAGGCACCACCACCGACATCCTTTCCGGGGACGGCGAGTTGGTGTTCTTGAAGTACTTTGCCTTCGACCGCGACGGCGTGCGCAGCGAAACCACGCGGCCTCATCTGTTCTCGATCACCGGTTTGCTGGGCGAAGACTGGTTTGTGCGGACATATTGGATCGTCGGCTCCGGCATGCCGGCCGCCGGTTGGGGCGGCTGGGCCAACGCCGCGAATACGTTCCCGTCCGGCCGGATTCTGAGTTTCAACAACGACATCGTGTATGGCTACGGTCGCCAGCAACTTGCCGGTGGCCCCGTCGGGCACAGGGCCGACACGTACCGGCTGTTCGGCATGAAACGAACCGGCGCCGCGCCGCCGGCTGCCAAGCAAGGCAAGAGCAAACCGCCGCGTCCGGCCGAGCCGCTCTGGACCGACTTGCAATCGCTGATCGTGCGGGCGATGGTCCTGGGCCACAACCGGCTGGCGGTGGCCGGGCCGCGCGATCTGGGCGAGAAGGTCCCGGAACTGCTGGCATACACCAACGAGCCCGAAGCCCGCGAGGCCTTCGAGGGCCGGAAGGGCGTGTATTTACGGATCGTGAACGCCGCCGACGGCCGGATGATTTCCGAATGCGAATTGCCCGCCATGCCGGTCTTCGACGGCTTGGCTGCGGCCAACGATCGGCTGTACCTTTCCACGCTCGACGGCCGGGTGCTTTGTCTGGCGGAATAATACAAGGCCGGACTGGTGGAAAGTGCGTATCGTGTCATACGCCGGCAAACCGGAACGAGCCTGGGAGCGTGTGAGTACGGGATGGTCAAAGGGGATGCCGCGTCAAGGCTGAAGCAGTGGAATCCCATGTTGCTGGGAATCTGTGGATTCTACCGCAGATCGCCATGACCGCGTGTATTTCGCCTCGCAAGTTCGTTTCCATCCCTCCGCTTCTTCCTCCGCCGCCAGTTCCGCGAACCAGGCATCGCGTGCTCGCGCGGGAGACGAGAAGAAGATCGCAAGGCGAAGA